>Ga0310695_10000284_pt1 | contig 136086 bp, 106 predicted proteins | sample RumenRJG_04DNA_FD_203882 | JGI IMG/M metagenome (GOLD analysis project Ga0310695, IMG submission 203882) | Bovine rumen microbial communities from Lethbridge, Alberta, Canada - RJG_04 (v2) (version 2) | ecosystem: Host-associated > Mammals > Digestive system > Stomach > Rumen | place: Canada...
CGGGAAGGTCGAAGCGCGAGAGAAAGAGCGAGCCTTTGCCCTCTTTCGGGAGCGCGGTGTAGACGGCGCGCATGTTCGCGTTTATCACGCGCGGGTCGGTGAAAAGCCATGTGTCCTCCCTGCGCTTCAGCGTGCGCTCCAGGACCTCGCCGCCCGCCGAGACGAACTTTAGCTTCGCGACTTTGTCGTAGTTGTCGCGGCAGAAAAATCCGGTGTGCAAAAGATAGAGATATTTCCCCCTGTAAACCTCGGGCAGATCGAACGAGATTTTTTCAGCGCCCGCCCTGTCGCTCTTCGACGAGAACGCTACCGCGTTTTTCCCGCCATTCTTCGCGGGATCGACGAGCGAAAAATCCATTCCGCCAAAGTCGCGCCTCGAGAAGTCGAGCCCGCCGAGATTGTAATTGCAGCCCCACTTCGAAAAATCGCCCGCGTTCAAATTCGCGAACCGCGAGATGTCGAGCGGAAGCGTGCCGCGCGTAAATTCCAGAACCCCCGCCCTGCGATATTTGAACGAAATCTCGCAGACCTTGCCCGCCTCCAGGCTGATGTCGCAGCCCGCGTAGGTGTCGGTGCGAAGGTAAAAATTTTTCGAGCCGCTGGCGAGTTTCTCCTCGGCGATTTTCGCGGGATACTGGCGCGGGAGAACCCAGCCGCGCGCGCCCGCGCTAAAGTCGCCGTTTTTGACGAGCTTTCCGTTTATTTTAAGGTCGTCGTAGTCGCAGACCGAGCTTGCGCATTTGCCGCCCAAAGCCGACTGCGATCCCGAGAAAAAGAATTTCGCCCCGCCCCCGCGCTTTGATTTTATCTTCACCGACACCGTCTCCCAGCCGCCGCCCGCGTTGCTGCGGCGGATTCGGACGACGTCTGCAACCCCGCCGCCCGATTTATATTCGCCGACCTGCGCCGACGTGCCCTCGTTCGCCGAGACGACCTCGAAGCCCATGTCCTTGCCGTTTATCACCACATACGCGCCCTCGGCGTGCCGCCCCGCAAAGAGCGGCAGCGCGAGGAAAGACGCGACAGCCCCCAAAACAAAAAAACGCGAAAATTTTTTCATATACTTTGTAAGAGTTGTTCCAATGAAGAAAAGATATTCGCCCCGCCCCGCAAAATCAACCGCATAAATCCCGTTTTTTGGTTAACAGTTAACCGGCGCGCTTCGGGGCGCAAAAAAATCGGCGAAAGGCAAAAGCCCTTTCGCCGATTTTTTCAAAAGCGGATTTTTTATCCGCGCTTTGCGAGGACTTTCGCCTCGTATTTTTTGATGCCGTCTATCATCTTCAGCCCGGTCGGCTTTCCGGTTCTGCGGCAGTATTCTTCCCAGACTTCCGCGGACGGCAGGTTGCGGGCTTCCTCGATGAGCGCGAGCCTCGTGCCGTAGTCGAAGGCGTTTTCCGCCTTTCTCATCATGGCGATCGGGTCGAGCAGCGCGTTCAGCAGGCATTTGCGCGCCGCGCGCATGCCGATAGCCCACGCGAAGATTCTGTTTATCGACGCGTCGAAGAAGTCCATTCCGATGTGGACGCGGTCGGCGGCGCCGCAGCGGATTATCTCCTGCATAATCGCGTTGGTGGGGTCGTCGGAAACGACGACGTGGTCGCTGTCCCAGCGGACGCCGCGCGAGACGTGCAGGAGGATTTCCGGCACGAACATCAGCACCGACGAAATTTTGTCGGAGATCGTTTCGGTCGGGTGGAAGTGCCCGGAGTCGAGCGTAAGGAGCGTCTGGTTCTTGACCGCGTAGCCCATGAAGAACTCGTGCGAGCCCACGACGTAGCTTTCGCTGCCGATGCCGAACAGCTTGCACTCGACGGAGTCCTTGTTGAACTTCTTCGAGATTTTCGCGCTGAAAATCTTGTCGAGCGAGTCCGCCATTCTCTCGCGCGGGGCGAGCCTGTCGGCGGGGAAATCCTTCATGCCGTCGGGCATCCAGAAGTTGGTGATTACCGTCTTGCCGAGAGCCTTGCCCATCTTTTCGGCGATCTTTCTGCACGCGATGCCGTGCTCGATCCAGAAGGCGCGCACGCCCTTGTCGGCGCTCGAGAGCGTGAAGCCGTCGTTCGCCAGCGGGTGCGAGAAGTAGGTCGGGTTAAAGTCCATTCCGAGCTTCATCGACTTGCACCAGTCGACCCAGCCCTTGAAGTGCTCGAAGCCGATCTCGTTGCGGTCGACCTTTTTTCCGTCGAACTCGCCGTAGCAGGCGTGGAGGTTCAGGCGCGTGCTGCCCGGGATATACTTGAGCGCCTCCGCGATGTCGGCGCGGAGCTCGTCGGGGTTGCGAGCTTTTCCGGGGAAGTTGCCCGTCGCCTGAATGCCGCCGCCCGAAAGCTCCGCGTCGGGGGTCTCGAAGCCTCCGACATCGTCGCCCTGCCAGCAGTGCATGGAAAGCTCAATCGAATCGAGCGCCTTTAAAACTTTTTCCGTATCGACGCCGAACTTGGCGTACGTCTCCTTTGCGTTTTTATAACTGTTTGCCATATGCCAAAAAAAATGGCGCCGTTTTTTTCGGTTGGCAAGCATTTTTTTAAAACAAACAAACAAAATCCCAACGAAACATCATTCCGGCGCCCCGCGCGCGGGTTAACAGTTAACCCGCAAAAAAAGATTTTTATGTTGAAACCGCGCGGATATTTCCAAAAGATTCGCGAACCTTAAACAACACGAATTATGAAAAGCGCAAAAATACTCACCGCATTCCTCGCTTTCGCGGCGTGGCTTCCCGCCTCCGCCGACCAAGCCCGCCCCACGACGGACTTTTTCAAAAAGTCCTCGATTTACCAAATTCTGCCCCAGCACTTCACGCAGGAGGGCACGCTGAAAAAGGCGCGCGAATTTATCCCGCACATAAAGTCGCTGGGCGTCGACATAATTTATCTTTGCCCGATCGTCGAAGCCGACGACGACCCCGACAAGCAGTTCTGGAGCAAGCGGCAAAAGGCGTCGGGCACCGAGAACCCGCGCAACCCCTACCGCATGAAAGACTACTTTAAAATCGACCCGCGCTTCGGCGCCGACCAAGACCTCGCCGACTTCATCGACGAGGCGCACAAGTATTCGATGAAAGTCGTCCTCGACCTCGTTTACTACCACTGCGGGCCGAAGGCGTCGTTCATAAAAGACCACCCCGACTTTGTCGTGCGCGACGCGCAGGGCAATGTAAAGAACGGCCGCTGGTGCTTCCCGGAGCTGAATTTTAAGAACCCGGAGCTTCGCGAATACCTCATAAAAAATATGGAGTATTTCATCGAAAAATTCGGGGCCGACGGCTACCGCACCGACGTCGAGCCCGCCGTCCCCGCGGACTTCTGGCGCGCCGCCTACGAGAGGATTTCAAAAATCAAGCCCGACGTGATAATGATAGCCGAGGGCGAGCGCCCCGACGCGCAGGTCGACGCGTACGACGCCAACTACTCTTTCCAGTGGGAATACACACTCATAAAAGTGTTCTCCGCCAAGAAGCCCGCGTGCGAGCTTGAGAAAGTCTGGAAAAAGCAGAACGCGCAGTTCGTCAAGGGCGCCCGCCTCTTGCGCGCGCTCGACAACCACGACACCGCGAGCGACTCCTGCCAGCCGGGCAAAGGCGGCATGCGCTACGAAAAGAGCTTCGGCAACCGCGGCATGGACGCGGTGCAGGTTCTCAACTTCACAATCGACGGCGTTCCGTTCATCTACAACGGAAACGAATTCGCCGACGACCAGCCGTTCTCGATGTTCGCCGACAACACGCACGGCAGATTCTTTGTCGGGTGGGAAAACCTCGCGACAAAAGAGGGCTGGGCGAGGATGAACCTCATAAGAAAGCTGATTAAAATCCGCAAGGCGAACGAGACCCTCTGGAACGGCGATACCAAGTGGCTCGATAGCTGCAAGCCCGAAAGCGTCGCCGTGTTCGAGCGCGAGGCGAACGGCAAAAAGACGCTCGTGGCAGTCAACACGCGCAACGCGCACATCGACACCTGCGTCGCCGTCCCCGAAAAGCTCGGCTCGGAGCTGCTCTCTTACGGCTGCTCTTACGGCAAAGCGCGCGGGGTGCTAAAGATGAAAATGAAGCCCTACGGGTATCTCGTCCTCAACCTCGAATAGAAAAATTTTTCTCAAACAAAAAATCGGGAAAGAAAAAATTTCCCGATTTTTTTGCGCGAAGAAAAATCGCCCCGCTATTTTTTTGCGCCGCGAATTTTAAGGCGCGCCATAATCGGAAAGTGGTCGCTCGGCGGCACGTTGCCGCAGTTGTCGTTCAGCGTGCCGAACTTCAAGACCTCGAAGCCGCCCTCGGAGCAGAAGATAAAATCGATATGGCACTTGCCGTCCTTTGAAACGTTCTTCGGCGGAAATACCGAAAATTTGTTGTATGTAAAATTCGTGCCGTACGGCGGCGTTTTCGACAGCTCCTTGGCGTCGGCAAAGCCGGCAGCCTTTAGGGTTTTTATCGCCTCGGTGTCCTCGCGCGAATTGTAGTCGCCGGTCGAGATGAAAGGCGTCCCGCCCGCGATTTCCCTCGCCTTTTGCGCGAGAATGTTCGCGGCGATCGCCGCGCCGTTTTTCTTTTCCTTGGTGGTCGGGAAATGGCTGTTGAAAAAATAAAACTGCGCGCCCGAAATCTTGTCCTTAAACTTCGCCCAGACGCAGTGCCTCCACTTGCTTTCGCAGTGCAGCGGGAAAACCCCGCTCTCGAGAAGCTCAAACCTGTCGCGCCTAAAAAATATGGCGTTGTTCATAAGCTTTTTGTTTGGGCTGTAGTCGGGAGGGGCGATTACATAGTCGTAGTCGGCGTCGGGGAAAAAATACTCGAGCTGCTTTTCGCGCAGCTCCTGCGTGCCGCAGACGTCTATCTGGTGGAATTTAAGAAGCGGCAGAAGCTTGTCTTTGCGCTCATCCCAGCGCTCGATCATCTCGCGCGAGTACATTCTGTGGTCGGGCTCGTGGAAGAGAAAATACATGTTGTAGCTCGCCGCGTTGAACGCGGCGGCGGGCTTTCCCAAAGCGCCCGCGCCCCAGAGGGCAAGCGCGGCGAAAAAGAAAACGGCGGTCTTTCGCATACGCCGAAAACCTTAAGCCCGCGCGGCGGGCGGTCAACCAAGATTTTCGCCGTTTTTGCAATTCCCGCGTTTTTTTCTTTGATATTCGCGCAGCCATTTCAGATAATGCCCAAAGATTTTTTCGATATGCCGAAACTCATCGACAGATATATTTTTTGCGAATGGCTGAAATTTTTCGCCATCGCCATTGGCGTGACGCTCGGGATTCTCGTTCTGCACGACATGTACAGCAACCTCGGGCGCCTCTTGGAATGGGGCGCGGGAACGGGCGATATTCTGCTCTACTACGGGCTCATCATACCGACGCTCGTGCCGGTCGTGCTTCCGATAAGCCTGCTTATTTCGCTTATCTATGTTCTCGGCGCAATGCACCGCAACAACGAGATCACCGCAATGCGCGCGGCTGGAATGAATATTTTTAGGATAACGCGCGCGCTGTGGTTTGCGGGGGCGGCTCTGGCGGGGCTTTTGCTCTGGCTGAACGCCTCGGCCATCCCCTACGCGACGGAACGCTCGCGCACTCTGTTCGACTCAATCCACCGCGACTTCGAGATGAAAGGCTCCGCGCCCGCCGAGGTCGGGAAGATCGTCAACCTTTGCTTCAACAACCTCCGCGACGGCAGGCTGTGGTTCACAAACTCGTTCTCGACCTTGACGAACAAGGCGAACGGCGTGCGCATAAGCCTCATCAATAAAAACGGCGACGAAGTTTCGTCCGTCAACGCGCGCGAGGGAGTGTTCGACGACGTCGAGAACTGCTGGTTTTTCACCGACGGCATCGAGACAACCTACGACCCCGCGACCGGCAAAGCCGTCAAGACCGTCAGCTTCGGCAAAAAATACTACCGCGACTTCAAGGAAAACCCGAATTTTATGGCGCTGACAATGCGCCGCCCGGAAGACCTTTCGCTGTTCGAGGCAGCCACGCTCATCGACACCATCGGAGACCGCACCGCCGCCGAGGCGCAGCCGTATCTCGTGCGCTGGTACTCGGTTTGGGCAAGCGCGTTCGCGTGCGTGATCGTCGTGGCGATCGCGATACCGTTCTCGGTCGCGGGGGTGCGGACAAACCCGATGGTCGGAGTCTCGAAAACGGTCGGTCTTTTCTTCCTGTATTTTGTCGTCGACAGCGTCTTTGGCGCGCTCGGCGGGCGCGGATACGTCGCGCCGTTCTGGGCTGCGGCGATCCCCGTGATAGGCATGCTCGCGTTCGCGCTGTCGCTTTACAGAAAGGCAATCTGATTTTATGGAAAACAAAAAATTGAATGTGCTCGTCGTCGGAAGCGGCGGGCGTGAACACGCGATAATCAAGGCGCTGAAAAAGTCGCCGCGCCTGGCGAAGCTTGTGTGCTCGCCCGGAAACGGCGGCATCGCGCGCGACTGCGAAACGGCGAATGTGGCGGCCGACGACATCGACGGCCTTGTGAATCTCGCCAAGAATGGAAATTTCGACCTCGTCGTAAGCGGCCCCGAAGTTCCGCTTTCGCTCGGGCTCGCCGACAGGCTCCGCGCGGAATCCATCGCGGTTTACGGCCCCGACAAGGACGGCGCGACGCTCGAGGCGAGCAAAGCGTTCTCAAAGGCGTTCCTTAAAAAATATAAAATCCCGACGGCGGCGGGCGAAAGCTTCACCGACGCGAGCGAGGCCGAAAAATTTATCCGCACCGCCCCGTTTGAAGTCGTCGTGAAGGCGAGCGGGCTCGCCGCGGGCAAGGGGGTCGTCATTCCCGAGTCGCGCGAAGAGGCGGCCTCGGCCGCGCGCGAAATGCTCGAGGGCGGCGCGTTCGGCGAAAGCGGGCGCGAGATTGTCGTCGAGGAAAAAATGGAGGGCGAAGAGGCGAGCATTATGCTCATGGTCTGCGGCGAAAAATATGTGATGCTTCCCGCGAGCCAAGACCACAAGCGCGTTGGCGAGGGCGACACCGGCCCCAACACCGGCGGCATGGGCGCATATGCGCCGGCGGCGGTCGCGACGCCCGCGGTTTTAGAGGACGTGCGCAAAAACATTGTGGCGCCCACCCTGCGCGGGCTCGCCGCCGAGGGCATAGACTACCGCGGCACGCTGTATGTCGGAATAATGATAACAAAGTCCGGCGCGAAAGTCGTGGAGTTTAACGTGCGCTTCGGCGACCCCGAATGCCAAGTGCTGATGCCGCTTATAAAAAGCGACGTTCTCGAAGCGTTAAACGACATCGCCAACGGAAACCTCGACCCCTCGAAAGTCGAAATTTCCGACGGCTTCGCGGCGGTCGTTGTGATGTGCGCGGGCGGCTATCCCGGTTCGTACAAAAAGGGCGACGCAATTACGCTGCCGCCCGACTGCGAGATTCCCGACGGCGCGTGGATTATCCACGCTGGCACAAAGGAAAAGGACGGCGTAATAACGACCGCGGGCGGCAGAGTCCTCGGGCTTACAGGCACGGACAAAACCCTCACGGGCGCGCTCGCCAAGGCTTACGAGCTTTGCAAAAAAGTCTCGTTCAGCGGCGCGTTCTACCGCAGGGACATCGCCCACCGCGAACTTGAAAGAAATAAATAGCTTTCAAAACCTCCCGCAAAAAAAACACCGAATAAAAAAAGAAAAAAACTTCCGAAAAAATTTTTTCGGAAGTTTTTTTGTTTTATTGAAGCCATGTTTTCGCGCGATGCTTTCGCGCGAAAAAACTAAATCAGCCCCGCGCTTTTCATGTATGCCTCGAGCTCGGGCTTGAGGAAAGAAAAAGCCTCGCGCGCGGTGTCGGCGTAGGTGAAGAAGTCGAGGTCGGAGCGCGTGATGACGTCCGCCTTTATCATCGTCTCAAAGTTTATCGCCTTTTGCCAGAAATCGCGCCCGAAAAGAATTGTCGGAATTTTATGCGATGTCTTGCGCGTTTTCATCAGCGTAAACACTTCGAAAAATTCGTCGAACGTGCCCGTCCCGCCGGGGAAAATCACGAGCGCTTTCGAAAAGAACAGCAGCCAGAATTTGCGCATGAGAAAATAGTGGAAGTTCACCCACACGCCCTTGTCGACATACGGGTTTCTGCGCTGCTCGTCGGTGATGAGGATTGTCGCGCCGACGGGCTTGCCGCCCGCCATATACGAGCCTTTCGCCGCAGCCTCCATGATGCCGGGCCCGCCGCCCGTCATTATGTAGAATTTTTGGTCGTCGGGAAGCGGCAGCATATTGAACCACTCCTGAAGCATGCGCGCCAATTCCACCGCCTCGGTGTAGTAGCGCGACATCTCCACATCGCGCTTGGCGTCTGCAAGAGACTTCTTATACGCGGCGGAGCGCAGGGGCTTTCTCTTGAGCTCCTCGAGCCTCTCTCGCGCAACGCTCCCCGGCTTTATCCGCGCCGACCCAAAGAACGTGACGGTGTTTTGTATCTTTTCTTTTTCAAAGACGAACGCGGGCGAGAGAAGGTCGCGCATGATGCGCATTATGCGCTGCGACATGTCCGAAAACACGCATTCGATGGGCTGCTCGCTGCTTATCTGTTCGTCCTCGAGGCGGGGGTCGAAAACGACGTGCGAGGCGCTGTTCTTTTTCGCCTTTTCGGCGATTTTCTTTTGTGCCTGTTTTTTCATTTCGGTGCCTTTCTAAAAAAAATCGGCTCTCCCGCGCGACGCGAAAGCAGCCGACCGCGTTATTTAAAAATTTTTATTTTTTGTCCGCTTTCGCGTCGATCTCGTTGATCGCCTTCGACGCCTCGTCGATCGCGGGCGCGCCGTCGGGCTTGGCGACTTCTACGGGTATCACCTTTTCGGAGAAGCCGGGCGCGTTGACAAACAGCGAGCCCTTGCCTTCCGCCGCCGCCTTGAGCATCACGCTGACGGAGCTCTGCCCCTCGGGGACGACGACCTCCTCCATGATGACGGAGCTTGGAATGTTCGTTTTTACGTCGATGGGATAGCCGCCCTTTGGCGCGGTGAAGCCGATGTTGAATATCATCGCCACGAGCTCGCCGCCCGCGATTTTTATCTCCGCGGGCGAGACGCCCATCTGCGCGGTGTCGACGCGGAACGCGCCGATCCAAATTTCGCCCTTCTCGCCGACGAGCTCGACGTCGTAGGTCTTGCCCGCCTCGAGCGGCGGGACGGCGAAGTTGAGCGTCGAGCGCGAGAGGTATTCGGTGTCGGCAACGACGCCCCCGACGCGGATTTTATCCTGCTTGTCGAAGCCGCGCCCGAGAACCGTCACCTGCGATCCGACGGGCCCGCGCTCGTTCTGCATGTTCACGATGTAGCGCGATACGGGCTCGAGCGTATAGACCGTGGGGCTTTTGATCTCCCTGTCCTTGCTCGTGCCGTTGATGTTGTTGTCGACCTTATATTTTAGGAGAAAATAATATTTCGCATTTTTTCTGCCTTTGGGGAGGGTGTAGTCGTATTCGTAGAGGCGGTCGCGCTGGGCGTCCTTGACTTCCCGCATGGGGATTGTCTGCTCGTCGATGACTACAAAAGGCTCTATCGATTCTTTCACGATTGAGCCGTCGTTGATGTACGCGCTCATTGTAAGGGTGTAAACGCGCGAGGAATTTTCGGGGACGCGGTCGGGCGTGAGGTTTGTCAGGCTCGAGCAGCCCGAGAACGCGAGCGCTGCGAGCGGCGCCAGCGCGAAAACGAATTTCTTTGCTTTATTCATACGAGTTTTAAATAATGTGCGTCCCTTATAATAGAACGCCGCGCTTATGCAAGACATTTTCGACAATTTCGGAATATACCTGCACGTCCCGTTTTGCTCCGGAAGCTGCGGCTATTGCCGATTTTACAAGCGCGCGCCGAGCGCGCAATCGTTCGACGAATACGCGGAGGCGGTTGAAAGGGAAATCGCCCTCGCGAAGGCGGAATTTGGCGCGCTTCCAAAGCCCGAGACAATGTATTGGGGCGGCGGCACGCCGTCTATCCTGCCCGAAAAAACGATAGCGCGCCTCGCGCGGGCGTTCGGCGATCTTCTTCCCTCGCGCGAATGGACCGTTGAAGTCGCGCCCTCGAGCGCGACGCGCGGCAGGCTGGCGGCGCTCAAAGACGCGGGGGTCACCCGAATCTCGATGGGCGTTCAAAGCTTCGACGAGCGCACGCTAAAGCGGCTCGGCAGGCGGCACGCGCTAAAGGCGACCCTCGCGGCGATCGACACCGTATCGCAAATCGGCTTCGAGCATTTTTCCATCGACCTCATCTTCGGCGCCGAGGGGCAAACGCCCGACGAGTGGCTCGCCGACATGGAGCGCGCCGCGAAATGCCCCGTCGACCACATCAGCGCGTATTGCCTCGAGTTCGAGAGCGCAACGTCCTGCTGCGCGGGGCGGCCGCCGAACAAAGACTGCGAAAAATCCGAGCGCGAGGGCGATTTTCTCGAACTTGCCATGTCGCGCCTGCCCGAGCTCGGCTTCGAGCGGTACGAAATTTCAAACTACGCGAAAAGCCCCGAGAGCCGCTGCCTGCACAACTTGTCGGTCTGGCACATGGCGCGGTGGCTCGGATTCGGGCCCGCCGCGGCGTCGCAGTTTGGCGGAAGGCGGTTCGCGAATATCGCCGACTTTGACAAGTGGCTCGCGGCGGTTCGCGCGGGAAAGCCCGAGCGCGTCGATATTGTTTCTCTCGACGACGAAACTCTCTTTGCCGACGCTCTCATCTTCGGGCTTAGAATGGCGGAGGGCGTAAATTTGCGGACTCTGCGCGCGCGCTTTCCCAGCGCGCGGTGCGAAAAATATCTCCGGACGATCGGCGAATTAAAAAGCGAGGGGCTGCTCGAAGCCGACGGCGACACCGTTCGCCTGACGCCCCGCGGGACGCTTGTGGCCGACGCCGTCGCGGTCGAGCTTTTGTAGGGCGTTAGCGGGCCTTGGGCGTAAGCTTGACAACAAAGCCGCCGTCGTCCGCCATTTTGATTTTTATTTTGCCGCCCGCTTGGACATCGCTCGAGAACGTTCTAAAATCGGTCGCGACTCTGCCCGAGTTGGGCGCGTCCATAAAGATGTCGGCGCCAAGCTCCGCGCCGGAGCCGCTTCCGAAAAGTTCGGACAATTCTATGGAAACCTCCCTGCCCTTTCCCGCGCACATTCCCGCGACAAACCAGATGCCGCCCTTCCGCCTCGCGATTACAATGTACTCCGCGATTTTCCCGCCGAGGACTTTTGTCTCGTCCCACGTTGTCGGGATCGACGTTATCGCTTTGAGCGTCTCGGGGGATTTTAGATATTCCGAAGGCGAGGCGCACATCATCTGAAACGGCGCGAAGTACACTACATATTGCGCGACCATGTGCGCGCGCGTGCCGCAAGAGACGGGCTCTTTGTAGCACTGTCTCCACTGCCCCGCCGCGGCGTTTCGCATGCCGCCGGGGGTGTAGTCCATGGCGCCTGCAAACATTCTGACAAACGGGATTGTCAAGTTGTGCTCCGGCGATACGGGCGACCATTTCGTCGCCTCGTGCCCGCGCACGCCCTCGAAATTCAGCGCGTTCGGATATTTGCGCTGAAGCCCCGCGGGAGGCGGGCAGCCGTGGAAATCGACGACCATTTTATGCTTCGCCGCGAGCCGCGCGAAACGCTCCGCCATGCGCGTTGCAAGCTGGTCGTCGCGGTCGATGAAGTCTATTTTCAGCCCGTCCGCGCCCCACTGTTTAAACAATTTGAACGCGTCCTCGCCGTATCTTTCCATCGTCCGCGCGAGAACCCAGGGCATAATTTTTACGCCCTTTTCGCGCGCGTACTTTATCACGCGCGGAAGGTCGAGATAAGGCGCGCGCTCCATGAGCATTTCGTCGCAAAATTCGTGCGAGACCCTGCCGATCTCGCCGCCGTTGAGCCAGCCGGTGTCGACGACAACCCACGGTATGCCGTGCGCCGCGGCGTAGTCGATGTGGAATTTATAAGTTTGAAAATTTATGCCCGACTCGAAATCGACGCCCGTCAAAGCCCAGTCGTTCCACCAGTCCCACGTGGCGAGCCCGCCTTTTATCCAAGAAACGTCCTCAACGCGGGAGGGCTCGCCGAGCCTGAAAACAAGGTCGCTCGCGGCGAGCTCGCGTTCATTCCGCGCGATCGCGAACGCCCTCCACGGATACTTTCTTATGCCGTTTGTCTTGGCGATGAACGGCTCGGTCTCGGACGCCTGCCACTCGTATTTTTTCTCGTCGGAAAATTTTTTCGGATACCGCGCGAACCACGCCCGCGGCGACGCCGCGCCCGCGGGATAGCAAAGGCGCATCGACGGATAGTCCTCGAGCGCCGACTCCGCGAGCGCGATTGTAAAGCCGCTTTTCTTGAAAACAAACGGCAGCATCGCTGTGTGCATTTTTTTCATCTCGGCGATTTTTCCGAAAACGTATTCGCTCTCGAACGACGTCTCCGCGCCCTTTAGCGGATGCGCGACCATCTCGTCGGAGTCGGAAAGCGGCAGGCTGAAAATTTCGTCGTAAACGAAGATGTCGGAATCGCCAAGGCGCGTCTCGAAGCGGTAGGCGACGGCGTCGTCGTAGGCGCGGACAATTATCCACACGCCCTTGGCGAGCGAGAGCTTCAGCTCCGAGCATCTGTCGCGCGCGGCGGAGCGCACGCCGAAATTGTTCGGGATTTCCGCGTCGATCCTCTCGAAGCGGACACGCTTTAATTTCGCGCCCGCGCCGATGTCGGCGCGCGATGTTTTCATTCCGACGGCGAACGGCGAAAGAATTGTTTTGCCGTCCGCGCCGAACGAAAATTTGAGCTCGCCGCAGTCGTCGGAAACGACCGCCTCGACGCTTCCGTCGGGCGACTTCACCGAAAACTGCGCGCCCTGCGCCCCGCACGCGAGGGCGGCAAGAGCCGCAAATACCGCCAATTTTTTCATCGAAGTTTCGCGCTAAAAAATCCAGCCGCTTTCCGGCATAAGCTTTATCGCGAAGCCGCCGCCGCGCTTCATTTCAATCTTCAAAACGTCGGAGGACTTCACCTCGCGGACTTCGCGCGCGCAGTCGGTCGCAATTCTGTTCGCGTTCGCGCCGTCGCGGAAAATTTCCGCCTTGAACTTGCCGCCCTTTGGCAGGAACTTGGAAAGGTCTATCTCGACGCTCTTGCCGCCCCAGTCGCACATTCCCGCGACATACCAAACTGCGCCCTTGCGCCGCGCGACCACGACGTACTCGCCCATCTTGCCGCAGAGGGCTTTCGTGTCGTCCCACGAGGTCGGCACTTCGGCCATGAACTTGAGCTGCTCGGGGAATTTCACATATTCGCTCGGCATGTCGCTCAACATTTTGAGAGGCTCGTTGAACAGCACGTAGTGCGAGAGCATGTGCGCGCGCGTGCCCTGAACGCGCGGGAAATCGTTCGACTTGCTCCAGCTGCCCTCGGCGCAGTTGCGCATTCCGCCCGAAGTGTAGTCCATCGAACCCGACAGCATTCGCGTGAACACCAAATCGACATTGTGCGACGGCGTGATTTCGGAGCTCCACTTGTTGACCTCGCCGCCGCGCACCGCCTCGAAGTTGACGGCGTTGGGGTACGTGCGCTGGAAGCCCGCGGGCGCGGGACAGCCGTGCCAGTCGATGACCATTTGCCGCTCCGCCGCGAGGCGCGTGACGTTCTCGATATGGCGGATAAGCCACTGGTCGTCGCGGTCGCTGAAGTCTATCTTAAGCCCGTAGACGCCCCAGCTTTTGAAAAGGTCGAGCGCCCGCCGCGGGCAGTCGTAAAGGACTTTGCTGAACACCCAGATTATGACCTTCACGCCCTTCGAGTCCGCGTATTTGACGGCGGCTGGAATGTCGACGACGGGCTTGCCGTTTAGGAAATTTTCGGTCTTGTTGTAGATTTCAAAATACGAATCGCGCCCGACGTGCCAGCCCGCGTCAAAGGTGACGAACGGAATGTTGTTGGCTGCGGCGAAATCGATGTAGTATTTGCACATTTTGTCGTTGAACCCGAGCGGGAAATCGACGCCCTCGGTGTTCCAGTTCACCCACCAGTCCCAGACCGACGTGCCGACTTTTATCCACGAGGTGTCAGCCACGCGCGAGGGCTCGGCGAGCTTGTAAACGGTGTCGTTGTCGGCGAAGTCGACGTCGTTTTCGGCGACGATAAACGCCCTCCAAGGAAATTGGCGCATGCCTTTAGTCTTGGCGATGTAATCCTCGGTTTCTTTGACAAGATACATTCCGCCGCGCTCGACGAAATACGCGTTGGGGCTGTCGTTAAAGCCGAGCTTGCGCGGCGCGCGCGAGAATTTTGCGCGCGGGTTCGGCGCGGCGGCGTCCCACACGATCCGCATGCCGGGATAGTCGAGCCATGCCGACTCTGCGATCGCGATTTTTTTGCCGCCTTTCTCGAAGAAGAAAGGCAGCGAGCAGTTCGCCTTTTTGCGAAGGTCGCCCGCGACGCCGCGCGTCCAATTTTTCTCGAACGATGTTTTGTCGGACTGCACGTTGTGGCAGACGATTTTGTCGCCCGCCGAAATTCCCGCGAGATCGAGAAGCTCGTCCTTGACGATCATCTCGCCCTTGAACGACGTCGCGAACCTGTACGCGGCGGCGTCGTTGTAGGCGCGCGCGACAATCGCGAAGTTGTCGAACTTAAGGCGCATCTCGTTGTAGACGTCGGAAATTTTTTTGCGCATTCCGTAAACGGGGCTGATCTCCCCCCTGTGCTCCGAGCGCGAGCAGCCCCAGATCGCCGCGTTCTTGCCGAGAACGCCCTTGTCGGTGTCCATCGCAACCGCGCAGTTTTCGAGAAGCGGCTTGCCTTCCGAATACAGCGAAAACTTCACGGTTTCGCCGTCGGAAAACGCGAGTTCCAACTTTCCGTCTGGTGATTTTACCGAATATGTGTCGGCGGGCGCAAACGCCGCAAAGCCCGCCACAAACGCCAATGTGAAAACAAGTTTTTTCATACGCGGAAAACCTTACGGCGCGCCCGAAAAACGGTCAAACAAAATCGCCCCGCTTTTATCTGAACAGTTGAAAATTCCCCGCCCAAAGCGCGGCAAAAAAACAAAGCGCGCCAAGCCCGCAAACAATAAAACAACAAAAAATCCGCAAAGGAATTTTTCCTTTGCGGATTTCAATCCTGCCCCGCATAGGGGCGGCTTAAGATAAAACTTATTTCGCCGCTTTCGCGTCGGAGGCTTTCGCCGCCGAAGCGGGGGCGTTCGCGTTGATGCGCTTGATAAGCTCGTCGGTGAGGTCGGCCTTGGGGTCGGCAAAGTGGCATGCGCCCTTTTCGAGAATGAAGTCTGCCTTGTTGTCGGCGGCGAGCTTCTTGACGACCTCGGAGATCTCCTGCATGTGCACCCTGCGGATATTGTCGGCATTCTGGCGGAGCCTTTCGTTCGCCTGATTGCTGATGTTGCGCATATTGGTTTCGATCTGCTGGATCTCGTTGACCTTGGGCTGAGCCTCTTCGAGTATCTTCTTCTTGGCGTCCTCGGTGATGGCGGGGTTCTTCAGCTTTTCCTGAATGGGCTGAAGCTCCTTGATGAGGTCTTGGCGCTTCTGGTCGAGCTTGGCGATTTCAGCCTTTGTGGTGTCAACCGACGCCTGAATTTGCTCCGCGGCAGCTTTTGCCTTGTAGAAATTCTGGTAAGCCTTTGCCATATCCACGTAGAAAATCGCGGGGGCTGCGTTTAATACGGCGCAGGCGAAAACGCCCGCTGCGAGTAATGTTAATTTTTTCATATCTTTTTTGTTTGGTTCTTGTTTTTAGTAAAAAATTTTTCGCGAAAGTTCCCGATTTTTTTAGAATACCGTTCCGAACGAGAAGTTGAACTGCAGGCCGTCGCGGTTGTAGTCGCCCGTTTTGAGGGGGAAGCCCAAGTCTATGCGCATGGGCGCGCCCATCAGCAGCACCCTCAAGCCGACGCCGACGTCGGAGTTGTAGTCGGACGGATCCCAATCCCACTCGCCGGTGTTGACAAAGCCGATGTCGTAGAATGTCGCAAACCTGACGGGGTTGAAAAGCTCGATTGAATATTCGATGGAAAGGAACCCGAACGTCTTGCCGCCATACGGCTCGCGCGTGACGGGGTCGAGCGGCCCGACTTTGCGGTATTTGAAGCCGCGCATATTGTATCCGCCGCCGAGGAAGTACCGCTCGAAATACGGGACGTCCTTGCCGCCGTAGCCGATGACCGTTCCCGTTCTGCCGACGAACGAGAGCACTTGGTTGCCGAAGTCGAACGTGGGGATCCACCAGCCCGCGCGGCCTTCGAGGCGGTAGAGGTTTGTCTGCCCCAGAAGCGGCCCGCCCGCGACGTCCTGCACGAGCTCGAAGCGCGTGCCGCGCGTGGGGATAAGCAGGCTGTCGCGCGTGTCGCGCAGGAACGAGAGGCTCACTTGCGAGAGCGAGCGCTCGCCGATGTCGCCGCGCGATGGCACCATTACGCCGTTCGTGATAAGCCGGTTGTCAACGTCGTAAATATCGACGAGCTCTATCTTGTAGCCGAGGCGCGCTTCGATGAGCTCATAGACGCGCTTTCTCAAATAGTTGTTCGCCCCGAGGCGCATTTCGGAGTAGTAGTCGGAATAGTAGCCGGTGTCGGTGCGGTAAAGCTCGATGCCGTATGCGAGGTTGCGGTTGAACACCCACGGCTCCTCGAAGCTGACGATGACTTGGTTGCTCTTCAAGCCGATCGACCCCCTGACCCTGAACTTTTGCCCCGCGCCCTGAAAATAGTTTTTGTAGTTTTTGTAGTCGAAGTTGCTTTGGGTAAGTTCGACCGTCGCCACGAGGCTCTCGACCGTGCTGAAGCCCGCGCCGAACGTGATGTTGCCCGTGCGCCCCTCTTTGACCACTATGCGCAGATTTCTGCGGTTGGGGATATTTGTCGCCTCGGGAGAGAGCGTCACTTCGTCGAAAAAGCGCGTTTCTTTGAGGCGGTTTTCCGACGACTTCATGCGCGCCAAATCGAAGATGTCGCCCGGGGCGAGCGCGAGCTCCCTGATGATGACCTCGCTCTTAGTCTTTGTGTTGCCCTGAATGTTTATGGACTCGAGGTAGAACTTGCCGCTCTCGATGATGTCGATGACAAGATCGATGTCGCCGGTCTCGACATTGGGCTTGCGCAGCGCGCGGACGATCGTGTCGATATACCCGTATTCGCCGTAGTAGATTCTGATTTTGTCGATCATTTCCTCTACCTTCGCGGGCGAGAACACGTTGCCCGTGGTCAAGTCGAAATACTCGACAAACGGCATTAATTTTTCGTCGGAGAAAAGCTTGTTGTTTTTGAACGAAACCTTGCCGACCTTGTATTGGCGGTTCGGCTTGATGTCGATGACGATGTCCATGTCGCCGGGCTCGTCGGGGTCGGGGAATTCAAACTTGACTTTCGACTCGTCGATTTCGACGTCGAGATAGCCGTGGTTGCGGTAGAATTTGCGCAGGGTCTCGAGGTCTGCCTGAAATTCCTCGTCCTTGAACCTGCCGTTGTCGGTGATGTGGGAGATGATGGGAATCCACGTGTCGGTTTTCATCTCCTTGAGGAGCTTGATGGAATTTATTTCGGCGGGGTCTTCCCTTGCGAACATGCGCTTGCCGAGCCTGCCGAAAAAGCCGTATTCCTCGACCGCCGCGGGGTCTCCGGTAAAGCGGATATTCTGGATTTGAATGTCCTCGCCCTCGTCGATTTCAAAGATCACCACGCCCTTGCCGAGCTCGTCGTTGCGCTCGATGGAAAAGTTCACCTTCGCGAGCGAGTAGCCTTTTTTCTGGTAGAACTCTTTGATTTTGTCGGCGTCGCGCTTGACCTGCACCTCGCTGAGCGTCGAGCCCGCATAGGAGGTTATCTCTTCCTGAATTCTGCGGGCGGAATACTCCTTGTTCCCCTTGAACACGATCTGGCTGACGCGGTACTTGGGGACGATGAGAAATTCGATGTCCATCTGCCCGTTGGGCGCGGCTTTGCGCGTGGCGTCGATGACGTCGTAGAGCCCCGTTTCATACAAAGAGCGGATCGACTGGTCGAGGGATTTCTGGTCGAACTTCATTCCCTTGCGCAGGCTAACGTGAGCCGTGACGGCGTCCTCGGCGACGGTTTTCGGGCCTTCTATTTTGTAGATTATGCGGTTTATCGTGAGCGACTGCTCGTCGATTTTTCCGCCGCCCGCGGTCTGCGCCATGCCCGCCGAGCACGCGAAAGACAGCGCCGCGAAAGCCGCCGCGCGCGCCAATCGCGCAAAAGAGATAGTGTCTTTAAAGTTTGGCATCGTCGATATAGTTCTCGTATCGGGTGTAGTTGCGGTTGAACAGCAATGTGGCGGTTCCCGTGGGGCCGTTTCTCTGTTTGGCAAGCTCCACCCTTATCAGCCAATTCTGATTCGCATTATCGTCTTCATTTGTGGCAGATTTTCTCTGTCTGCTCAAGAGTAAAATTGCGTCGGCGTCCTGTTCTATCGATCCCGATTCGCGCAGGTCGCTCGCGCGCGGCGGGCGCTCGCCCTTTTCGGACTCGCGGTTCAGCTGCGCAAGCACGATGACCGGCGCGAGAAGCTCTTTCGACATCGCCTTTATCCCGCGCGAAATTTCCGCGACTGCCTGCTCGCGCGGGAGGAGGGGGTCGGAGGCGCGCAAAAGCTGGAGATAGTCAACGATAACAAGCCCGAGCTTGCCGTGCAGCTGCTGGTTCAGCCTGCGCGCCTTCGCTCGCATTTCGAGAATGGAGATGTCGGCGGTGTCGTCGATCCAAAGCGGCGACGATTTCAGCTCGTTCGCGACAGTGCGGATATCGTTCAGCTCCTGCGGGGTTATCCTGCCGAGCGAAAGATTATATTGGTTTACGCGCGCGCGAGAGGCGATCATTCGGCTGTAGAGCTGCTCGCCCAACATTTCGAGCGAAAATATCAGCGTGGGAACGGGCGTCTTGCCGAAAAGCGCATTCTCGGCGATGTTCAGGGCTATCGACGTCTTGCCCGTTCCCGGGCGCCCCGCGATGACGATCATCTCGTTCTCGCGCAGACCGCGCATGAGGGTGTCGAGCGTCTTGAAGCCCGTGGGGACTCCCATGAGCTCGCCCTTGCTCATTATCATTTTATTGATGTGCGCCATCGCGCCGTCGACCTGCTCGCTCGCCTTTCTGACGGTGTCGCCCACCCTGTCTTGGCTGATCCCGAGAATTTTCTCCTCGACATGCTCGACGAACGCGTCGATGCCGCCGCTGCTGGCGTAGGCGTTTTCGATTGTCTCGGAGCACGCGCGTATGATTTCGCGCATAAAATATTTTTCGCGCAAAATTCCGAGCCAGTGGCGGTAGTGCGCAAACGTCTCGATGCGCCCCGCAATTCTGCCTATCTCCGCCGTTCCGCCGACTTTCTCGAGCTCGCCGCGCTTGTTGAGGTATTCCGCGACCATCACTTCGTCGATGGGCGTGCCCTCGTTGAAAAGCGCGAGAATCGCGGAATAGATTAGCCTGTGCTGCGGCTTGAAAAAATAGTCCTCGCGCACCTTTTCCGCGACGCAGGAATTGACGACCTCGTTCGTGCCGTCGATGAGAATGCTCGCGAGCACGCCTTCTTCGGCGTCGAGGTTGTGGGGAAGTTCCCGCTCAAGCGTTCCCTTTTGCGAGTCGTAGTCGAGGGGCTTGCCCTGCCGCTTTGCCGCCTTTCTCTTTTGGGGTTCAGAAAAATTTTCCGCCATTTTAAAAATCCTTTTTGTTATGTTGTTAAAACGTTTTTGGGACAAACCGCAATAATATTTCTGCAACCCGACAAAATAAGGCGCGCCAAAGAGTTTTTCTCTTCGGCGCCAAAAGTCCGCATGCGCCAAGGGCAAACGCGCCCGCGACGCCAATTTTTTATTAAAAAAGCGGGAACACAAATGCCCCGCCCCGATTTAAAGCCAAAAAGCGGGGGCGTTAAAAAAACGCCCCCTCCTTGAAAGAAAATTACTTTTCCTCTTTGGCGGAGTCTTCGATCGGGTTTTCCGAGACGACTTCAAAGGCGAATTCAACCTTCACGTCCTTGTGAAGCTTGATCTGCGCGGTGTGCTTGCCAAGCTCCTTGACGGGAGCCGCCAGATGCACCGATTTCTTGGGGATCTCGATGCCGCCCTCGGCGATCTTCGCGACGATGTCGGCGGCTGTGATCGAGCCGAACATCTTGCCGCCCTCGCCGGTCTTGACGGCGAACGCGATCGACATTCCCTCGAGAGCCTTCGAGAGCGCCTGCGCGTTTTCGAGCTCTTTCGCCTCGCGCAGTTCACGCGCCTTGATGAGAGCCTCGATCTGCTTTTTGTTGGCTTTGTTTACGGGCATCGCCAATTTCTGCGGGAAAAGGAAATTGCGGGCGTATCCCGCCTTTACCGCGACCTGTTCGCCTTCGCCGCCGAGGTTTTCGACGGGCTTAACCAATAATACTTTGCTTGTTGCCATTGTTTTTCCGTTTTAAAAGTTAAAAGATGCGATTTTTTTGGGGAGATCAGAACGGAACGTCGTCGTCTTCCATGTCGTCGTTGCGCGGGCGGGGCTGGCGCGAGCCGCCTCTGGGCTGCGGGGTGTACTCGTTGTCGTAGCCGCCGCCGGAGTTGCCACCGGAGTATCCGCCGCCCGAGTTGCCGTCGCTGTTGCGCGAGCCGACAAACTCAAAGCGTTCGAGCACGACCATAAGCTTTGTGCGCTTTTGGCCGGTCTGCTTGTCCTCCCACGAGTCTTGGCGCAGACGCCCCTCGACGAGGATCGGCCTTCCCTTGCTGAAATATTTTGCGACGTTTTCGGCGGATTTGCCGAAGCAGTCGATTTCAACGAAGCAGGTTTCGTCGCGCATAGAGCCGTCTTGAGAGCTGTAGGAGCGGTTGACCGCGATCGAGAAGCGGCAGACGCTCGTGCCGCTTTGGGTTTGCCTCAGCTCGGGATCGCGGGTGAGGTTGCCCATCAATATGACTTTGTTGAACGACGCCATAGTTTTGTCTCCCTGTTTCGGGGGTTATTCTGCCGTCACGAGGACGCGGTTTACGGTCTTGTCGAGGCGGAGCTTTTCCTTGATTGTGTTGTTGGCGGACGTCGGGCCCTCGAAGAGGAATTCGACGTATATGCCGGCGGGGAAGGCGCGGTCGGTCGTGCGGGCGAAGGTTTTCTGCCCGAGGTTTGCCACGGACAACACCTTGCAGCTCGCGGACTCGATTACGCCCTTGACTTTTTCGATAAGCGTTTCGACGGGATCGTTGTAGCCCCTTGTGTCGAGTATAAACGTTGCTTTGTACTTCTTGTTATTCATAGTTGTGGTTTTTGTTAAATTGTTTCGCCGCTCGGCGGCTGGCTTTTGCGGTTGTAGACGTTCTGCGCCGCCTCAAACCCCGAGGTTAAGATCGCCCCGAGCGCGCCGCCGACGTCAGCCGATTTTATCGCCTGCAAATCGCTGTCGGAAAGACCCCCGAGAACGTAATCCGCCAAGTCCATGCGCTTGTCGGGCTTTGCCCCGATTCCAAGGCGCACGCGCATAAACGCGTTCGAGCACTTGTCGATTATGTCCGCGACCCCGTTGTGCCCGCCCGGCGACCCCCCGCGCGAGAGCTTTATGCGCCCGGCTTCAAGGTTGATGTCGTCGTGCAAAACGGCGGCTTCGGAGATGTCGAACCCGCAAAAGGAGAGGATTTTCGCCGCGCCCGATCCGCTCTCGTTCATGTAGCCGTCCGCGACGGCGAGAACAAGGGGCTTCGAACGAAGGGTGATCTTCGCCAGATACGCCGAGCAATACTTCGAGCGCGAGAAGCCCGCGCCGCAGGCGCGCGCCAGCTCCCCGAGGGCGATGACGCCCGCGTTGTGCCGCGTTCTCGCGTATTTCTCGCCCGAGTTGCCGAGTCCGATTGCGATTTTTAATGACATTTTGAAAGAACGGCGCCGGCGCGGCGTCAGAGCGCGCCGGCGGATTGTAAAAGACTATTTCGACTGCTGCTCCGCGGGGGCGGCTGCTGCGGCGGGAGCCGCGTCGGCGTCGGCGGCGGGGGCGGGGGCGGGTTCTTCCTCGACCTCGACCTCGTTGCAGGTCACGAGCAGATCGTCGGCGTTCGAGACGAACTCGACGCCTTCGGGGGGAACGACGTCTTTCAGGCGGATAGCCTCGCCCACGTGCAGGTTCGAGACGTCGATTTTAATCATCTCGGGCAGGTCGCGAGGGCGGCACTTTACGCGCACTTCGTTCTCGTGGATTTCGATGACGCCGTTTTCGTTCTTCACGCCGAAAGCCTCTCCGAAGAAGTGGAGAGGAAGCGTCGCGTGCATGGGCTTGCCGCGCACCACTTCGATAAAATCGACATGCATTACTTTGTCGGTCACGGGATTGCGCTCGGTATCCTTGAGCATCGCGTAGCGGGACTCCGTCCCGTCGGAGAACTTCATTTCGATGAGAACCGCCTTGCCCGCGATTTCTTTGAGGGCTGTCGTCAGCTCTTTTTCATCGACGAGCAGGTTCTTGACGCCGCTTTCGCCGTAGATGACGGCGGGGATTTGCCCGCTTTTGCGGTAGCGCTTGGCGGTGTTGCCGCCGACTTCTGTTCTCGAGGTTGTGTTTAGGTTTATCTGTTTCATTTTAGTATCTGTAATTATGAAATTCGCGCAAAAGCCGGGCGCCGAATTTTATGATTCGACACAAAGCCATTGTTTAAAAAGGAATACACTTTATGTGGAAGAGAACTAAAATCAACAAAATTTTTCATTTATTTTGCGCGGCCCCGCCCGCCCCTCCGCCCCGCCACTTTTTCAGTCAATATATAATATAGGCAGATTTTTTAAAAATAGAAAAAAAACTTTACTTGCCAGAATGAAAAAAATATCACTTGGCTCATGAGGATATTTTTTGTCGCATTTGCGGCGTTCGCCGCGTCGCTCGCCCGCGCGGGGGCGGAAGGGGTATATTTCAGCGCGGCCCCGAAGCTCGCGGGCAAGACGGTCGTCTTCACCGCCCACAAGCAGTATCCCTCGCACCACCACAACAGCGAGACCATGTTCCAAAAGGGCGAGGTCAACGAGGCGAGATGGAAATACTGCGCGGGCAATTCGTCGCTTTTTATCGCGCGCTTCGACTCAAGCGGAAAACTCGAGAGCCTCGAGACCCCCGTCTTTCTGAAAGACGGCCTCGTGCGCGACCCGGGCATAAGCTACGACGCCCGCAAAATCGTTTTCTCGATGCGCAAAGACGCCGGCGACAGCTTCAACCTCTACGAATACGACCTCGGGACGAAAAAAATCCGCCAGCTCACGTTCCTGAAAGAGGCGAGCGACATCAACCCCGTCTATCTGCCGTCGGGCGAGATCGTGTTTTCGTCGACGAGGGCGTCGAAGTATTGCGCGTGCAATAGGCATATAATGTGCAATCTCTACAAGTGCGGCGCGGACGGCGAGAACATCGCGCAAATCGGCAACTCCATTGAGTTTGAAAACGGCGCCTCGGTGATGTCGGACGGCAGAATTTTATACACGCGCTGGGAGTATGTCGACCGCAACTTCAGCGGCGCGCAGGGGCTATGGACGTGCAACCCCGACGGCACGCGCCACGCGCTCTACTGGGGGCAGGAGACGAACAACGCCGCGCTCGACGCCGTGGAGCTCGCGCCGGGAAAAGTCGTCGCGGTGATCGGCTCCACGCACGACAAGCCGTGGGGCGCGCTCGCCGTCATCGACCGCAACATCGACGTCGAGGGGAAGCGCAGCGTCGTAAAAATCTTCCCGAAAGAGGCGATAGACTTAATCGACAAGCCGAAAGACCCGTATAGCGACGCCATGCGCGTGCTCAAGGTCAAATACCAATACCCGAGCCTCGTCGATTCCTCGACCGTCGCGGTCTCGCGCCAGATTTCCGAAAAGGACAACGCGCTGGGTCTGTTTTTGGTCGATTTAAATTCGGGCGAAGAAACCATGGTCGCGCGGACGGCAAACGGCTTGGGGCTTTTCAATTTCAAGGTTGTCGAGCCGCGCAAGGCGCCGCCCGCGATACCCGCGCAGTGCGGCCTTACGGGAGACAAAGCTCTCGTTTACGTCAGCAACGTTTACGAGGGCACGCACATGAAAGGCGTCAAAAAAGGCGACATAAAATTTTTGCGGATCGTCGAGGACACCCCGAAAATGATGTGGTCGAGCGGCGCGTGGGACGCGCAGGGGCAGCAAGCCCCCGCCCTCAACTACCACGACTTCGACAACAAAATAATCTACGGCGTCGTGCCTGTCGCGGAGGACGGCTCGGCGTATTTTGAAATTCCGAGCGGCAAGTTCGTCTATTTTCAGGCTCTCGACAAGGACATGCAAATGCTCCAGTCGATGCGCAGCGGCCTTTCGGCGATGCCGTCGGAAATCGTCTCGTGCGCGGGCTGCCACGAGAGCCGCAAGTCGCCGCCGCCGGCGGCGCTGCGCGCGTCGATCGCCCTGCGCGGGGCGCCGTCAAAAATAAAAACATTTCCGCACTGCGGAAAGCTCTTCTCCTACGCCGAGCAAGTCCAGCCCATCTGGGACGCCCACTGCCTCAAATGCCACGACTTCGGCGGCAAGGGTTCGAAGAAGCTCGTGCTCGCGGGCGACAAAGGGCTTGTCTTCAACTTCTCCTACTTCGAGCTTCACCATAAAAAATACGTCAACGCGATAGGCGCGGCGGGCAACGCGGTCGTTGAGGCGAACACTTGGGGCGCGAAACATTCGGCGGTCGTCAAAAAGGCGCAGTCGGGGCACGGCGGCGCGAAGCTCTCCGACGCCGAGCTCGACACCCTCAAAGCGTGGATCGACATCAACGCGCCGTATTACCCGATCGACGACGCCGGCGCGTTCGGCAAGAACCCGGCGGGAAGAAGTCCGCTCACCGCCGGCGAGTGCAAAAAACTTTGGCAGCTTTGCGGCGTCGAGAAAATGAAGCAGCTTTCCCAGACGCAGGAAAATCCGCTCATAATTCCGCTTAGAGTCTACGACGAAGAGCTCGTGTGCTTCGACCGCCCCGAAAAGTCCCCCGCGCTGCGCGGGCTCGACCCGTCGGGCGAAAATTACAAAGAGGCGCTTTCGCTTATAAAAATCGGCGCGCGGCGCCTCGCCGAAAACCCGCGCCCCGACATGAAAGGCTATAAGATGTCCGAAAAGGGCAAGGCGTTTGTCGGGCGATTCGAAAAAATGTGCGCGCTCGAGCTTCGCGCGCGCGAAGCCGCGCAAGAGGGCAAAAAATTCCCCGACCCAAAAAATCTGGAATAGTTTATTGTTTTTTTAGGCGGGCGGCGGGAAGGCAAATCGCGGCAAAACCCGCCCGCGCCGCGCTAAAAATCGCGCAAGGGCGCCGTTAAAAAGACGAAACGCGGGTGCCTTTGCGGTCGGTCGCGGTGATGTAATACGAGCGCGCCGATTGCGGCAAGGCGACGCGCGCCACACCGCCGTAAATTCTCATCGGAACGCTTTCCCATTTGTACTGGCTTGATTTCTCGCCTTGGCAATCGCTGAAAAACAACTCGGCAGACGCCGCGCCATATACATTGCACTCTATCATATTTCCCCTTTTTACGACTTCCCCGATTTTGGGGAACGAATTTGTGCCGTTTAGCTTTGAGGATATGAACGCCTCGATTTCGGGGATATTCCAGCCATGCTCGTGGGAATGTTTTAGGTTCGCGATTATGAGCGCCTGCGCCTTTGCCAAAGACGCCGATTTTTTCCAAATGGTCAGCGGATAAAATCGGTCGTTCGGAGAGTTCACAAACAGCATGGGTACGGTTTCAATCTCGAGGAATTTCGACGGGTCGAACAGCTCGATCCAGCGTTTATGGGAATCGGTTTTCGCGCCGATATACCCGCCCCAGCTCATGCAGTCGAGTTTTTCGTAAATAAATCCGCAGCCGTATACGGGAACCGCCGCCTTGAAGCGGCTGTCGATTCCCGAGACAAGACATGTCAGATAGCCGCCCCAGCTGATGCCCGTTATCGCGGTCTTATTCGGGTTCACCTCCTTGAAGGAGCGAATGAGCGAATGCGCCCGCACGACCGCGCCGGCGGCGAAATACGGCCAAGCCTGCTTCTCGGGCTTGCCGTCGGCGAGCGACACCGTTTGCGCCGTATGCTCGGGCCCGCCGTTTTTGAGATGCTTTCTCTCCAAGAGCTTTGAGCGCGGATACTGCTTGCGAAGTTCGGGCGTGATTTTCTCAAAGACCGGCTCCGCGCCGTTTCCGCGCCAGTCTATGGCTATCGCCGCGTACCCGCGCGAGGCCCAAAGCTCCGTCCATTCGGCGAAAGCCCTGCCGCCGCCCCCATGGACGCAGACAACCGCGGGAAGATTTTTATCCTCGCCTTTCCCGTTTAAAATGGACGGGGTGCAATAGTAGGCGAAAACCTCGGTGGGCTTCCCGTCGAGAGGCTCGCCCTCAAAGTAGAGCTTGAGAGCCTTGGTTTTCTCGCCCGCGCCGTCGAAGCGGTGCGCGGGGACGGGGAATTTTTGCATGTCGCTCCAAAACGCCGAGTCAAATGAAAACGCGGTGTTTCCTAATAAAACGCATGCAAATATAACATACAATTTTTTCATGAATAAACGAGCAAACACTCCCATAAATAAGTTGTCAAGCCCGATTGGGCATGTACGCGGGTCTTGTAAAATTTTCCCGTCAGATACCTGCCGGCTTACTTGTTTCTTCCGTTTATGTTTTCCGACGAAAACGAAATGGCGGACTGGCCAAAGGCGACGACCGACTCTTTCGGCAACAGCTTAATTTCCGAATCTGCAAAATTGCTTTTAAATAATTAAGAGGTTATTGCGCTGGAAAGGCGTTTTTTTGGACTTTTTTGGGCGAAATTTCTTAAAAAAATGTTGATTGCGCAAAAAAAATGCGATACCCCGAGAGGCGCCATGAAAAAAGGAATCGTTAAGTTGCTCTGTTTTTATTCGGCGGTGTTCTCGCCCTTGTTTTTGCCGGCGAATCTGTTCGCGTGGAACGAACGCGGGCACCCTTATGTCGTCGGTCTGACGATGAAATATATGCCGAAGCAAGTCCTCGATTTTTGGGACGCCGAACAGAAAAATTTGATGATTAGCCGCTGGTCGAATTTTCCGGACGGATTGGCAGCCAAACCGGAGGAAATCGCGCTCATGGGCGACGATCGCGAATACATAAGGCGCGCCGCGACCGACAAATTTATCCGCGACCGCTTTCATTATGTCCACTCGAAAGGCGCGCTGTTTTTCGCCCTGACAAAAGCGTTCCGCGAGAACAAGCCCGACAAGGCGGCGCTGTATGCCGGAACGCTCCTGCACTCCTACGCCGACGCCGGCGCGTTCAACCACGGCTCGATGATGCAGTACTTGGAGTACACGCGGTATAAGCATGTGAAATATCCGCCCGATATCCCGCATAACGACGCCTCAAAAATCCGCGGCGACAAAAAAGCGGAGGAAACCGTCGAAAAGCTTCTCGCCGACTTCAAGCCCGATTCCACCGTAAAGGATCTCAATTCCGAAATTGAAAACGTTATGATGAGCGGCGTGATTTTGGCGAAGCAAATGTCGCGGGGCGAGTCGTATGTCGGCAAGATAAATCCGGACGGTTCGCCGTCGAAAGAGTCCTTTGACTTGATTACAAAAATGGTCGCCACTCAGGTGAAATACGGCGTGAATATGATTTATTCGGCTTGGCTTATCGCCAAGTCGGACCAGCCGCTCGACCCGAAAAAGCTCGATGTCGCGTGGGACGACGCGCCTATTTCACAGCGCCCCAATTACGCGAAATTCTTGGAGCGCAGGCGGCAATATATCAACAGCCGCGACGCCCGGGACGACAATGTTTACGACGGCCTGTGGGACGAGCCGAAATATCCGGCGGTCGCCTTTATCGCTGAAGCCGCGTATGAAATGAGCGAGGGCGACCACGGGTTCGGCGCGAGGTTCGCCACCGCCATCATCGCAAGAGGCATGAAAAATTCGGGCGGAAACGTCCGATTGTTTTCGTTCCCCGAGTTTGAGCGGAACATTCCGGACGTAAAAAAATATCCGGCGCTTGTCATACACGCGAAAAACGGGGTCTCCCCGCGGCTTCGCAAAAACGTGGAAAAGTATATCGCCGCAGGCGGAAAGATTATTTACATCGGCGGGCAGTATCGGAAAGAAAATATATTGGGCATCAAGACGAGAAAGCGCGCCGACGAAGAAACCCCCGTTTCGACAAAATGGGGCAGGCAAAACGACGGCATAATCGAGCAAATGAAAATCGAATTCGCGCCGGCTCTCGCGAAAGTCAAAAGCGGCAAATTCGGCTTCAAAGACAACCCGAATCAAACCGGCTGGAACAAGCCGATCGCGAACGAAGAAATGCTGCTTGACCAATCCACAAAGCCCCTCGCGTATCTGCATTTGCCAAGCGGCGAAAAATATTGCATCGCGGCGGTGAAATGCGACGCCGGCAAACCTCGGCATATATACCTGCCGGCTTACTTGTTTCTTCCGTTTATGTTTTCCGACGAAAACGAAATGGCGGACTGGTCAAAGGCGACGACCGACTCTTTCGGCAACAGCTTAATTTCCGAATCTGCAAAATTGCTTTTAAATAATTAAGAGGTTTTTGCACAATAATGGCTATTTTTTGCAGTATTTTGACTTTTTGGGTAAATTTTCTCAAAAAAATGTTGATTGCCCCTCATTTGCCACTAATTGAATAGGTGAAATTAAGAAAAACCGTATATATAAGGAACTGTATATATGAAAAATAAAATCCAAATGGCGGCAGCCGCGTCAATAGCTTTGTCTTCGGCGGCGTTCGCTGTAACCACAACAACCTACGACCCGGACAATAGCCCGACCCCCGTAAAGTACACTCCCGATAATTATGTGAAGGTAAGCGCCATTGCGGGCTACGACACCGCCTACTTCGATGCTCTTGGCAAGAAGTGCTTTTACTTCATTACCGACAACGCCTCGACAAACCCCGACGCGAGCTATGTCATAACCGGCGGCTTTTCGGCGGTGAGAACTAACTCCGGCACCAACGAGATTTTCAACCTCAATACCCCCACCAATACCGGCGGCGCGGTTGCGAGCATGACGATTGACGACGGCGTCTACAACTTCGCGGTAAGCGGGCTTGGCGAAAGCGTCCCGACCGTCATAACCTCCACTGTTTACGCCTCAAAAAACGTATCGACGGTTGACCGCAGCATCGTCTATGGCGCGAACTCGACGGCAAATGTTTTCGCGCAAAGCTTCGGTTTCGCGGGCGGCGCAAACACGAGCCACGTCATCAAAGGAACGTTCAATATTTACAACTCCCCCGCCCCCATCGACTCGATGGCGACAAAAAGCTCGGATGTCGAAATTCCCGCGAACCCTGTTTACGGCAACACGACGGCGACCACCGCTTTGATTATCGACGGCGGCACGCTCAACACTTCTTATATGAGCGGTACGGGCGCGATAACCGTCAAGAGCGGCGGCACGATAAACGCGGGTTCGCAGGCACTCACCCTCGCGGGAACAGGCACGTTCACATCGAACGCGGGTTCCACGATCACCGCCAACAACCTCGTTGTTGCGAGCACCGGAACCTACACCATAAACGGCACTCTCAACCTCACGCAGGCTTCGGGATCGGTTCACTACCCGCTTGAAATCTCGAGCGGCAGAACCCTAATCTTTGGCGAAGACGCCGATGTTTTCACGACCGCGAACAGCAGAATAAAGCTTGGCGCCAATTCCGTCCTCGCGGTTTATTCCGGCGAAAAGTCGATACGCACAAACCTTATCTTTACCGACGGCGTGAACGCGACGCTCGAGCTGCATGGCTACAATTCGTTCGTCGGCACCGACGGCACAACGTTTAACACGACGCTTTTGGGCTACGCCGGAAGGAATATGAAGCTGATCGTTTCCGACACCAACACCTTTGGCGCCACATTCGCCGCCAGCATGCGCTTCTATGTAGATCTCGATTTCGCCTCCGCCGACCAGTATATAGACTTCGGGCGCGTTTACTCGAGCGGCGGACAAGACTTTACCCTTTACGTCAAAGACTACGAAGAAAACCGCATAAAGGCGGAAACCTTCGGCACGGGCGGTGCGGCGATCGGCGGCACCAACCTTTACGTATTCAACGACGCGACCTCCCAATACGAGCTTGCGGAAAGCCAGTGGGTTGAGGCTCTCGGCGGCGGCTACTTCCTGAACCTCGTGCCCGTTCCCGAGCCCGCGACATACGCCGCGCTTCTGGGCGCGCTCGCCCTCGGCTTCGCGGCGTACCGCAGAAGAAAGTAACGCCTAAAATTTAAAAGCGCAAAAAGGCTCCGCAACCGGAGTCTTTTTTTTACGCCGAAAAGTTAATTAAAAATACAGCCATGAAAAAAAATATAATTTTAATCGCCTGCGCCGCGCTTTCGCTCTCCGGTTTTTGCGCGCCGAAAAATTCCGACGCCCCCGCGCGGGAGCCCGCCGAGCTCCGCGCCCGAGGGGGTCTGCCCAACTTCTTCAAAAAAGCAAAAGAGGGGAAAGACATCACAATCGTCTATTTCGGCGGAAGCATCACCGAGCAGCGCGGCTGGCGCCTCCAGAGCGAGTCGTGGCTCAAAAACCGCTACCCGAACGCCCGCATAAAGACGGTCGACTCGGCGATAGGCGGAACGGGCTCGATGTTCGGCGCGTATAGAACCGGGCGCGACGTGCTCGCCTACAAGCCCGACCTCGTGTTCGTCGAGTTCGCCGTAAACGACAGTCCATCGCCGAAAAAATCGGTGCGCGAGACCATGGAGGGCATCGTCAGAAAAATCCTGCGCGCCAACCCCGAGACCGACATCTGCTTTGTTTACACCTTGACCGACAACCCGCGGTGCTTCAAGCCGCTCGAGAACGGCAAAATGTTCGCCTCGTCCGACGCCATGGAAGACGTCGCCGACCATTATTCGATTCCGTCGGTCAACTTCGCCCCGAGGATCGTCGCGCTCGAAAAGGCGGGCAAGCTGATTATGAAAGCCCCGGGCGGCGTTATGACCGCGGTGTCGGGGAAATCGCTCGACGACGATTCCGCCATATTCAAAGACGAACAGGGCAGGATTTTATTCTCCAAAGACGGCGTCCACCCCTACCCGAACTCGGGGCATATAATATATACGCGCGCGCTCGCGGACTCGCTTGTGAAAATGGAAAACATCGGAACCGCCGGAAAGAAAACCCTCCCGCCCGCGCTCGAAAAAAACAACTACGAAAACGCGAACCGCTTCCCCGTCTCCGACCCGCGCATAAGGTTTTACGGGAAATTCAAACAAATTCCGCCCTTCGGCCTGTCGAAAAAAATTAGCGTGCTATATTCGCTCGAAGAGGCGTCGGATATGGAGTTCAAGGCGCGCGCGAAGGCGATATCCCTGCTTTGCGTCATGGGCAGGCACGGCGCCCAAGCCGACGTTTACATCAACGGCAAGCTCGCGAAAACAATAAGGACATTCGACTCTTTCTGCACATACAGCCGCGTTCAAATCTTCCCGATTTTCAGCTCCGACACCGAGCAGCTCTGCGATGTCAAAGTGCGCGTCTCGGGCGAAAAATTCGACAAGCGCAAAATTCTGTTCGACTCGAACAAGCCCGATTTCGATAAAAACCCCGCGCCGTATTGGGTGTATCGTTTCCAGCCCGCCGCCGTCTTGGTCGTGGGCGAGCTTCTCAAATAGCGAAAAAAAACGTCCGCCGCGCAATGATTGTCTTGCGCGGCGCGTTTTTTTGCCCTATCGAGAAAGCGTGATTGAAAGAGTTTTCATATCCCCCGACATGCCGCTTCCGCAAGCCGGCGCGAAATGGTTCGCCGAAAAATTCCGCGGCAGATTGGAGCGCCCGCCCGCCGATTTCGGGGGAATTCTCGTTCTTGTCCCGACGCGCTCGGCTGCGAAAAATCTGCGCGAGGCGATTTTCTCGGAATGTATCTCGCGCGGCTTTGGGGGCGTATGCCGCTTGAGCGTCGGCACGCCCGACGATGAGATCGCGAAATTTTTAGACCCCGAAAAAACCGCGACGGCAGCTCTTGTGTCGGCGGCGTGGATATCCGCGCTTTCGCGCGCGAGGCTAAAAACGCTGACGGGGCTTTTCCCGTTCGACGCCCCCAAAAGGGAAGATTTTTCGAGCCTCGCTCGCGAGCTTGAATTTTTGCAAAACGCGCTCGCGGAAAATCTGCTCGGCATAGCAAGCGCCGAGAAAATCCTCGCCGATTCCCCCGACGCGCGCAGGTGGGAAAACCTCGCCGAGCTTGAAGCGGCGTTCGAGAGCGCGCTCGAAAAATCCGGCGCGCGCCCGCGCCGCGAGCTGCTAAAAGAGGCTGCCGCCGCGCGCGCCGCGGCGGGGGAGAAGTTCGTCGTGTGCATGGGCAACCCCGACATGCCCGCCGCGCTCAAACTCATGCTCGAAAAATTTTCCGAAAACGGCGCCGAGGTTTCTATCGCAATTTTCGCGCGCGAAAAATCTTTGTTCGACGAGTTCGGCGTCCCCGACGCGAAAAAATATTGCGACCTTCATCTGCCGATTTCGGACGAACAAATCAGCGCGCCCGAGGACGTCCGCGCCGAGGCGAAAGCGGCGGCGGCTCTCGCCGCCAAATACGGCGCGGACGCGGGCGGGTGCCTCGCGGTCTCGTGCGAGCAAAGCGAGTCTGTCGGCATTTTTTTGCGCGAGTTCGCCAAGGCGGGCGCGAACGCAGTCTCGCTCGAAGCGCAAACGCTCGAAAGCTCCGAAATTTTCAACCTTCTTTGCGCTCTTGCGGAATTTTGCGCCGAACGATCGCTTGCGAACTTTATCGACATGGCGCGCAACCCCACTATGCTCGCCTTTCTTGCGGCGCAAGCGAACAAGAGCGGCGCGGAAATCCTCGCCGACTTGGATTTTCTCGCCGCCGAAACCGTATGCTACGATATCGCGCAGGCGCGCTCCGCCCTCTGGGCGCGGATCGGCGACCTAAAAGAGAGCTCTTTTATAAGAATAAAATATCTGCGCGAAATTTTCGATATCGCGGACTCGTGCGCCGCGCTTGCGCCCGACGCCGCGCAGATCGCCGCGTTTATTTCGGGAGCGGCGAAATTCCGCCCGAGCGAAAAATCGACTCTCGCCCTCTCGGTGCTCGACGAGACCGCGCGGCAGATCGCGTCGGCTGAAAAGCTCGCGGGGGTAAAATTTTCGCGCGACGAAATTTTCAAAATGCTCGCCGCGCACCTAAAATCGGCGGACGCGCAGACCGGCAGCTCCGCGGGCGGCGTCGCGCTTCAGGACTGGATGGAAATTTTCTGGTCGCCAAAGCCGCACGTTCTCGCGTGCGACATGAACGAAGGCGTCGTGCCTCTGGCAAATTCCGACGGAAGTTTTTTGAACGATTCCGTCCGCCGCAAGCTCGGCATGCGCGACTCGCGCGAGCGCCGCGCGAGGGACGCGTATATGCTCGAGACTCTCGCGCTCTCGAGGCAAAGCGGCGGAATGTTAACCCTGTGCGCGCCGCTAAAAAATTTGAGCTCCGACCCTCTGAAGCCGTCGGGAATTTTGTTCCAGACCGCCGACCTTCCGCGCCGCGTAAAAAAACTCTTGGGCGGCAGCAGCGACGACCGCCCCGCGCCCGAAGCCCCCGAAAAAACGCCCGCCGCCGCGCCGTTTGAGTGGCGACTCGCCGCGCCAAAACTCCCCTACCGCGGCGGCTTCAGCATAACGCACATCAACGCGTATCTTTGCGACCCGTGGGAATTCTACCTGCAATACGTTCTCAAGATGAACGCCGTCAAGGCGTCGAAAGACGAGCTCGACGCCATGCAATTCGGCTCGATTCTCCACGAGGTTCTCCGCAAGTTCGCGGAGTCTCCCGACGCCGATTCCGCCGACGCGGAAACAATCAAAAAACGCCTCGACGCCGAGTTCGACGCCCTCGCGATCGGGCTGTTTGGCGGCAATCCGCGCGCGCAGGTTCGCCTGCAGCTCGAGCACATCAGAAACAGGTTGAGCAGCTGCGCCGAAAGGCAGGCGGAGCACCGCGCCAAAGGCTGGAAAATCGCACATGCGGAAATGCAATTTGAAATGCCGTTCGCCGGCGAAACGCTAAAGGGAGTCTTCGACCGCATCGACATTCGCGAATCGACCGGCGAAGTTCTCGTCGTCGACTACAAGACATACGACAAATTTTCGCCCGCCGACATTCTCGAAAAGCACATGCCGAAAATCGGCGGCGAGCGAAAATGGCTAAACGTGCAGCTTCCCATCTACCGCGCGGCGGCGAGAGCCGCCTTTGGCTGCGCCGAGCCTCAGTGCGCGTATTTCGCCGCAACAAAAAGCGCCGCCGACACCGGAATATATTTTTGGAGCGACATCGCGGAATACGAACAATCCGCCCTCGACGCCGCAAAATTCGCGATAGAAAAAATAAAACAATCCGACTTCACCCCCGCCGAAAGCCCGAAGTATTCGTCGTTCGAGGCGCTGTTTGGCAAGGGGAAAATCGAAGTCGAAAAGCGCGCGGAGTTCGAGAAATGAAAAAGCGCCCCGAAATTTTCCAGAACGAAAGAGTGTCGGCGTCGGCGGGCTCGGGGAAAACCTACGCGCTGACAAAGCGCTTTATCGCGCTCGCCGAAAATTCAAAAGACCCCGAGACCGGGCTGCCCGACCCCACGCGAATCACCGCGCTCACGTTCACGCGCAAGGCGGCGGGGGAATTTCTCTCGAACATTTTAAGGCGGCTGGCGGACGCCGCCCTCGACGACTCCGCCGCGCGGAGGCTCTCGGAAGAAATCGAGGAGCTCACCTTTGGCGAAAAAAAATCGGGAACGTATATCGCGCGCAAAGACGCCCTCGAGCTTCTCGAGCAGTGCGCGAAAAACATCGGCGCGATGCGCCTTTCGACGATAGACTCGTTTTTCTCCTCCGCGCTAAAGGCGTTCGCCAACGAAAGCGGCGTGTTTTCGCAGATTCGCATTGTCGAGAGCTCGAGAATGGAAAAGGAAAAAGCGAAGATAATAAACGACATTCTCCGCGCCAATTCCGCCGACCAAAAAACGTTTTCGGAATTTCTGGAAATCGTCAGGCGCGCGTCGTTCGGCAACGATGAAAAATCTCTGCGCGGCGCGCTAAACGACCAGATAGACGCGTGCCGTGCAATGTTCCTCGACGTTCCCGACCCGCTTCACTGGGGGCGCGCCGAAAGCATAACGGGCGGAAAAACGCCCAAGGAATGGGACGCCGCCAAATACGCCGCTGCTCTCGCCGAGCTCGAAGGCCTTGTGGAAAATTCCCCCGCGCAGCCCGCGCTCGAGGGCGTCGTAAACTTTTTCAAAACTTCAAACGACAAAGAGCTCGGCAAGTCCGGCGTGGCTTACGAGCGCGTCGCGAAAATTTTTGCGGACGGCGGGCTGGGCGGATCGAGTTTCGAGATAGAATTTAGAAAAAAAACGCACACCGCAAGCGCGCAGATTGCGGACAAGATCGCCGAGCTTTTGCAAATGCTCTGCCACGCGCACATAATCCGCGCCTGCCAAGCCGCGGGAGCCGCCGCGCAAATCGCGCAAATGTTCGAGGAGCGCTACGGCAAAAACGTTCGCCTCGCGGGAATGCTCACATTCGACGACGTCCCCGCGCTTCTTGAAAACGCATCGCCCGCGCTCTCGCAGCTGCTCGAGTACCGCCTCGACGCGCGCTTCGACCACTGGCTTTTCGACGAATTTCAGGACACCTCGCGGCGGCAGTGGAAATTTTTTGAAAACATAATGGACGAAATTGCCGCGTCGGGAGACGGCAAAAAAACGTTCTACTACGTCGGCGATGTAAAGCAGTCGATTTACTCGTTCAGGGGCGGCGACAGATTTTTGTTCGACGAAATTTTCAGGCGCTACAACGCGATGAACCCCGAAGGCGGCGCGATTTTCGACGGCGGCAACCTCTCCACTTCGCACCGCTCCGGAGCAAATGTCATAAAGGCGATAAACTCGTTCTTTGCCGACGAGAACGACCTCGCATGCGCCTTCCACCCCGAGGCGGCGCGCGAATTTATCAGGATATTTGTCCCGCACACTTCATTTGAAAGCCTGCCCGGGGCAAAACCCGCAAAGCCGTCCTGCGCGAGGCTCGCGATCGCCGAAAGCGGCGACGCCGTGTTCGAGGAAGTCTTTAAAATAATCCGCGAGATAGACCCCGCGCGGCGCGGGATAACCTGCGCGGTTCTCGTGCGAAAAAACAAAACCGTCGGCGAGTTCGCGGAATTTTTGCGCCGAAGAATCGACGAGGAAAATCTTTCCATAAAGGTCGCCTGCGAGCTGGAAAAGCCGATCGCCGAGGACAACATGGCAGTTCCCGCATTCGCGCAAATGCTGAAGTTTGCCGCGCACCCGTCCGACACCGCTGCGCAAAAATATCTTTCCATGTGCCCGCTCGCGCAGTTTGCCGCGTCGGAAAATTTCAGGGAAGAAATCCTCTCCGAGGTCGCGGAGCGCGGCTTTGAAAGCCTCGCGGGGCTGTTCGCAAAAAAGCTCGAAAGCGCGCTTGGAAAAATTCCGCCGCAGGCGGAGGAAAATCTCGACAGGCTCGCCGACGCCTGCCGCGAATTCGACAATTCCGACTCGAACGGCATCGACGCGTTCCTCGAATTTCTCGATGAAAAAAAATTCCGGCTCACGAGCCTCGCCGAAAGCGTCCAAATTATGACGGTGCACAAATCGAAGGGGCTCGGCTTCGACGCAGTTATCCTGCCCGACCTGCACAAATCAAAAAGCCCCTCCATTGCGGGGCTGCAATATGTGCTTTCCGAAGAGAACGGCGCGGTGTCGCAAAAGACGATCGCCTATATGCCTCCGGGCGAAATCAGAATGGCGGTTCCCGCGCTTCGCCAGACGGAAAAAATCTTCAAAAGAAACAGGGCGTTCGACGACATCTGCGCGCTGTATGTGGCGCTCACCCGCGCAAAGCGCGCGCTGTATGTCGTTATGCCGCGCCCGAAAAAACTCCCGAGCGGCGGGCTCGCGCAGCTGGCGGCAAACGCATTCATTCCCGGGCTGCGCGGCGACATTCCCGACAAAGAGAAGTCTAAAATTTTTGACGATGCCGCCGAGAGGCGCGGCATAACTTTTGGCGACATAAATTGGCACAAAAGCTTTGAAGGCTCCATGCGCTGCGCTGCGCCCGATATTTTGCCCGCGCTGAAAAACCCAAAGCCATACCGTCCGCCCGAGACGCTGTCGCCGTCGAAAGCGGCGGGATCGGCGGAATTTTTCGACCTGAAAAACGCCGAGCTTGGAACTGCCGTGCACGCGGCTTTCCAAAATGTGGAAGCGTCGGACGCCGACGCCGACGGGCGCGCCGAGCGCGCCGCGCATAAAGCGCGCCTTTGCGGCGAAGCGTTCGCATGCGCAAAGAAGGCAGTCCGCGGCGCGCTTGAAAACCCCGCGATCGCCGAATATTTCGCGCCGCGCAAAAATGTAAAATACGAGGCGGAATTTTCGTTCGACGCGCTCGTCGGCGGAAAGCGCGCGAAGGGCTGCATCGACAGGATCGCTCTTTCTCTCGACGAAAGCGGCGCGGCGAAAAGCGCGGTCGTCATCGACTTTAAACGCACCGCGGCGCAAACGCCGCAGCGCGCCGAACAGCTTTCCATATATAAACAGGCGGTCGAAAAAATTTTCAACCTGCCGCCCGAGTCCGTGCGCGCGAAAATAATTTCCTACTCCGACGCGAAAATTTTCGACGCGTAAAAAATTTTTGAAACTAAAAAACCGCCGCGGCGTTTTACCAGTTCGGAAAGAGAGGAAAAATTATGGATAAAACCCATATCATAACAGTTCTGCTCTTGGGCTCGATGAGCCTGCAAAGCAGAGGCGACATAACAATAATCTATCCGCAGACGCAGACCTACGTCCCGCAGCAAAGCACGGTCGTGGTGCAGCAACCCGCTGCGCAAACGCAGACGGTGTATGTCCAGCAGCCGCAAGCGGCGGGGCAGACCGTCGTGGTGCAGCAGCCGCAGCCGCAAACGGTCGTTGTGCAGCAACCGCAGACACTGGTTGTCCCGCAGACGCAGACGGTGTATGTTGACCGCCCGACGACGGCGGAAGTCGTCATTGGAAACATCGCCCCGATTATCCGCGCGATAACGCCGCTGGTCGTGCGCCCTCCGCACGGGCCATACCACCACTGCCGCCCGATGCCGGCTCCGCCGCCGAGAATCGCCCCCGCTCCGAGACCCGCTCCCGCCCCGAGAATGGCTCCCGCTCCAAGGGGCGGCGGACAACCCCCGAGAGGAGGCGGAATGCAGCCGCCGCCCAGACGGTAAAAAAACAAAAAAACGCGCCGCTTTCTCCGCGGCGCGTTTTTTATTGTTTTAATTTTCGCGCGAAAAATTTTTCTAATTTTTCTCAAGCCCGCTATTCCACGGCGGGCTTTTCGGTGTTGTCCACGCTCGCGTGCGCGTCGGGAATTTTTTGCGGCTCGGCGAGCTTGTCGGGGTGCTCGATAAAGTCGAGCCAGTCGCACATGATGCGCAAACCTTCGTGCAGCTGCGCGTCGGAATCGAGGGACTCGTCCTCGTCGCCGTCCTCGTCGAGGTCGAGCTTTGTCTTGGGCGAGTGCTTCTTTTTGTGCGGCTTTTTCGGCTGGCCGCCGTTCTCTTTAGCCGAATCGAGCAAAACTTCGCTCTTGGGATAATTCGCCTCGGCGAATTTTTTGCGGCGCTCCTTGAGGGCGTCGTTGAATGCCTCGTCCGCCTTGAGCTCGTCCTCGCGCTTTTTGAAATTCAGGCTCCAGTCCTTGCGCTCCTGCTTGTTCTTGACCCAGTTTATGCGCTCTCCGAGCGCGCCGAATTCGTCGAGATTTTGCCTGCGCTTCAAAGAAAGGCTCTCGAGCTTCGCGAGGAGATTTTTCGCGCGGGTCGCGTCGAGGCAGTAGCCGCCGTCGGGCTCGAGATTGTCGGGCGCGATGGCGTCCCACTTCATCGCGTAGTCCTTGTGCTCCTCGCCGATTTCCATGTAGTCGTAAACCGACGGCAGGACGATGTCGGAATGGACGCCTTTGAGCTGAATAGAGTCGCCGTTGGGCGCGTACCATTTTTGCACGGTGATTTTCGCCGCGCTCTTTTGCTTGGGGTCGAAATTTTCGAGGTGATAGACCGCCTGAACAGTCCCCTTGCCGTGCGTCGATTTGTCGCCGACAATCACCGCCCTGCGGTGGTTTTGCAGCGCGCCCGCGACGATCTCCGTCGCCGACGCCGACAGCCTGCTGACGAGAATCACGAGCGGCCCGTCCCAGACGACTTTCGGGTTTTCGTCGTGCAGCTTGTTTGTTCTGCCCGCGGCGTCCCTGACCTGCACGACCGACCCCGTCTTTATGAAAAGCCCCGCAAGATCGACGGCCTCGTTGAGGAAGCCTCCGCCGTTGCGGCGCAGGTCGAGAACTATTCCCTTCGCGCCCAGTTTTTTCAGCTTAAGCAGAAGCTCCTCGACGTCCTTCGACGTGCTGAAGCCGCGCGCGCCGTCGGAGCCGCCCGACTCCCCGTAGAACGCGGGCAGGTCTATCACGCCGATCGGCACGGTTTTGTCGCCGACAGGCACAGTGTAAAGTTCAGCCTTGGCGAGCTTTGTCGTAAGCTTTATCTCGCGGCGGACGAGCGTGACGGTCTTGCGCGCCGACGGGTTCGACGCGGGCTCTATCAGCAGCCTTACTTTTGTTCCCGCCTTGCCGCGGATCATGCGCACAGTCTTGCGCAGCTTCATTCCGATGACGTCGACCATCTCGCCGCTCTCCTGCCCGACCGCGAGAATTTTGTCGCCCGTTTTTAGCTGCTTGCACTCCTGCGCGGGGCCGCCGGGCATAAGCTCGGCGAGCATGCAATAGCCGTCTTTGTCCTGAAGCACCGCGCCGATTCCGACAAGCGAGTTGCGCACCGAGATGTCGAACTCCTCGAGATAATATTCCGAGAGGAACGACGAGTGCGGATCGTAGAGCTGCGAGAGCGTGTTCAGATAAATTTCCTGAATTTCCATTTGGTCGGCGGTCTCGTAGTTGGCGACGAGCCTCTCGTACCGCTTGAGAACTTCGGACTTCGCCTTTGCGAGTTTTTCCTCGAACGTCTTTGGGGCGGGCTCGGGCTTTTCGGCGGCGGCTTCGGCGGAAGCGGCGGGCTTTACCGCTTCCGATTCGGCGCCCTCGGAAGTCTCTTCCTGCGGCTTGCAGTTGCCGAGACCTTCAGGATCCTCTTCGGATTTTTTCTCCTCTTCCTCTTCGACGGCGTCGTCGCCGCCGAGTTCGTCGGAATAGCCGAGAATCTGGTTTATCAAATCAAACTGAATTCGCTTTTCCCAAAGCTTGTCCGCCGCGGCGAGGTCTGCGGGCCAGTCCTCTTTGCGCCTGTCGGGGCGGAACGTGGCGCCGGTCTCGAAATCGAACGGCTCTTCCATTCGCTTTTTTATCCACTTGATGCGCGACTTCGCGCGCTCGATGAAGCGGTCGTAAATCGAGAACGCGGGAAGAAGCGTGCCCTGCGCGAGCATAATCTCGATCGACGGGGCGAAGAAATCCTGAAAATGCTGGACGTCCTCGGTGGTGAAAAACAGCTTGAAGAAATCGACGTTCTGCATGTACTCGCGAATGAACTCGCGCACGTCGAGCTCGGAGACGGGCGTTTTCAGATAGTGCCCGCGCTCGAGCAGAAACACAACGTAGCGCGTCTCGTTGCGCATTTTTTCGGGCGTCTGGAGCGACACGCGCTTGGGCGCGGCTTGGCGCGGCGTTTGCGGGGCGGCGGGCAAAAGGCACGCCGACGCCAGCGCGAAAAGCGAAATCAGCAGCAGGGTTGTTTGTCTTGCGATTTTTCTCATACCGAACGAATTTTCCTTACCATTAAATATATTTCCGAATTTTTGACAAGCCGCTTCGCGTTTTTGTTCCGCCTATCTGTTGTTGAGCCGGTCGCGCGCGCGGCGCAAAACGTCGCGCTCGGCGTCCGTCAGCGAAGCGAAGCCGCTCTTGCCGATTTTTTCGAGAATCCTGTCAACCTCTTCGGGGTCGGGGGCGCCGCCCGAAATGTTCACCTTGAAAGAATAGTCGTCGGCCGATCCCCCCGCGCGGCGCGGGCTCTCGGGTTTTTGCGCGCGCGGCGAAAGCATAAATTTCGCGAGCCCCGCCCCGAGCGCGAGCCCGCCCAAGTGCGCCGAGTACGCCACAACCGCGCCGCCTCCCATTATAGAATACAGAAGCCCGAACACTTCAAACCCGACCGCGACTTTAAGCATCGTCATCGGGAGCATTGAAATCGGAATGACGAAAAACAAAAGGAACGTGAGCGGCATCGGCGGATAGGCTATGCAAAACGCGGCGAACACTGCCACCACCGACGCGCTCGCCCCGACGAGAAATTCGCCGTCTTGAAAAACCGCCGAGAGCGCGAGCCACGCCAAGCCTCCCGCTATCGCGCCGAGGAAATAAATCGCCAAAAACCGGCGCGGGCCGAACGCGCGCTCCACAAACCGCCCCATAAAATAAAGACCGAGCATGTTGCACATGATGTGCAGCAGCCCGCCGTGCATAAACGAATATGTAAGAAGCGTCCAGAGCTTCCCCGACGCGACCGAGCCGACCGACAGCGCGAACCACTCGCAGACCGCGGCGCTTCCGAAGATCCGCTCGGCGAACGCCTGCGCGAGAAACGCCGCGGCGTTCGCGAAGATGAGAATGTTTGTCGGCGAGCCGCTCAAAAAATCCGAAAGCCGCGGCGTTCGCGCGCGCCCCCTCATATAATTTCTATCGTAAATCGACACTCACTTTTCCTCCAAAATTTGTTTGAGCGCAAGATGCGCCAAGAAAAGCCCGAACACTCCCGTCACCACGGGCGTGCTTCCGACAATTTTTCCGCCGCCCTCGGAGCCGCTCGCAACGTGCGTCTCGGGCGAAATTTCCTCCGCCGAAAACACGCACGGCTGCCCCTTTGAAAATCCCCGCGCCCGAAGCTCTTTGCGCAGCCTCGCGGCGAGCGGGCAGCCGCGGGTTTTGAAAAGCTCGGCGGTCTCGACTTTCGACGGATCCTTTCTGCGGGCGGCTCCCATGCTCGAGACAATCGGCGCGCCCGCCGACAGCGCGGCGGCGCAAAGGGCGGCTTTCGGCGCGATGGAATCTATCGCGTCGACGATGACGTTCGCCCCGAGAGCCGCGAACTCGGCGGCGTTGTCAGAGCTTACAAGCTCGTTTATCGCGGAAACTTTCGCGTCGGGATTGATGTCGAGAATGCGCGAGCGCATGACTTCGGTCTTGCGCATTCCGATTGTCGAGCCGAGCGCGCAAAGCTGCCTGTTGATGTTCGACGGCTCGACTTTGTCGAAATCGACGAGGACGAACTCGCCGACGCCGAGCCGCGCCAACGCCTCCGCCGCGAACGAGCCCACAGCCCCCACGCCGAACACCGCGACCTTAGCCGAGGCGAGCTTTTCGCGCGCCCCCGCGCCGTAGAGCGCGCCGCTTCTTGAAAACCGCTCCGCGTTCATTTTGAATAAAACTCCGTAAAATTTTTGTAAACGCGCTCCGCGAGAGGCTCGGGCTCCGCGCCCAAAACCGACGCGAGTTTTTCCAAGACGGCTTTCCGGTCTTCCGCCGCCGATGCGCCGTCGGTCTCGGTCAAAATTCTGTTTTCCGGGACGCAAGAGAGGCACCGCAAGCCGCCGCGCGAGGACAGCTCGCGCAGCCCAAACGAAAAATATCCGCCGAGCTTTAACATCTGCTTTGCGATTTCAGCCGAGCACGACGCCGCGTGCAAAAGAAATTTCCACCCGCCGCGAAAACTCTCCGAAATTATTTCCGCCGCCATGCCCCACTTGCCGACGCAGTGGACGACGGCGGGCAAGCCAAACTCTTTCGCAAACTTAAGCTGCGCTCGAAAAACCTCGGCTTGAGCCTCAATGGGAAAGCCGCAATTCGCGTCGAGCCCGGTCTCGCCGACGGCGTCGGCTTTCGGCAAAAAGACGCGAAGCCTCAAAAGCAATTCGTGAAAATCTTCCGCGCAAAAACCTTTGTCCGCGAACGCGGGGTGCAAGCCATACGCCTTTTTTATCGAAACGCCGCCAAGCTTTTCGAGAGTCTCCCACTCGCCGGGGAAGCACGCGCTTACGCAAATTTCGGCGCCTCCGCGCGCGGGCGCGAAAACGCCGCGTGGAATGTGGCAATGGGCGTCTGTGGCGGGGGCTGGCATCAGGATTTGTAAAAGTCGGCGATCGCCGAGGCTGCCGTCTTGCGGTCAATTTTCATCGTCGCCGCCGAGCCTATCGATTCGATTACCACAAACCGCAGCTGCCCCGAGACCGCCTTTTTGTCGCGCGACATCGCTTCCATCAAATCGCGCGCGGGAATTTGCGGGCGCAATCTTACGGGCAGATTTAGCGACTTTAACAGAGACTCGATTTTCAAAACCTCGGCGCCCGAAATCAGCCCGAGCCCGCGCGAGAGAACCGCCGCCATGACCATTCCGACCGCGACGGCCTCGCCGTGCAGATACTTTCCGTACCCCGCGCAGCGCTCGATGGCGTGCCCGAACGTATGCCCCAAATTGAGCAGCGCCCTCCCGCCGCTCGCGGCGGTTTCAAGCTCGTCGGCGGCGACGATTTTCGCCTTGAGCGAGCACGCCGCGGCGATCGCGCGCGAAAGTTCGCGCGGGGAATTTTTTATTTTTTCGCCCTCGCGCGAGAGCGCGGCGAACAATTTCGCGTCGCCCAAGACGGCGCACTTGGCGACCTCCGCCATGCCCGCCGCGAACTGCCGCGCGGGGAGAGTCGACAGAAAATCGGTGTCGGTGAAAACCGCCTTCGGCTGGTGGAACGCGCCGACGAGATTTTTTCCCTCGGCGATGTTCACGCCCGTCTTTCCGCCGACGGAAGAATCGACCATCGCAAGGAGCGTTGTCGGGATTTGGTAAAAGTCGGTGCCGCGCATATACGAAGCCGACACAAAGCCCGCAAGATCGCCCACAACGCCGCCGCCGAGCGCGGCGACAGCGCTTTTTCTGTCGGCGTTTTCGCGCGCCAAGGCGGAGCAAAGCGCGGCGAAATTTTTTATCGACTTGGATTTTTCACCGCCCGCGACTTCGATAATCTTCGCGGTTTTTGCGAGCACCGCCGCCTTGCCGGGGTGCGCTTTTAGGACGGCGCGGTCGGCGATGCAGAAAGTTTTTCGCCCAAGCGCGGCGAGCTTTGAGAACTCGGCGAGGGCTTTTTCAAACGCGCCCGCGCCCGCGTGGACGGGATAGGAACGCCCCGAAAGATTTACCTTTAGCTTAATCATAGTCTACTCCAATCCGAATACGCCGTCGGCGTAGGCGCGCGCGTTGAATTTTTGCAGGTCTTCGGGCTTTTCGCCGAGCCCCACATAAAGTATCGGAACTTTGAGCTTGCGGTATATGCCCGCGATCGACCCGCCCCTGCCCGTTCCGTCGAGCTTTGTGATTATCGCGCCCGTCAGCGGGAACGCCTTGTCGAACGCGAGAGCCTGCTCGATATTGTTCGAGCCGAGGCTGCCGTCGAGCACGATCACCGAATTGTGCGGCGCGGACGGGTCGTTCTTTTTCAGAACGCGCCCGATTTTTGAAAGCTCCGACATCAAATTTTCTTTCGTGTGAAACCTGCCGGCGGTGTCGAGGAAAAGCCACTTGGCGCCTTTCGCCTTGGCGCACTGCCACGCGTCGAACGCGGTCGCGGCGGCGTCGGCGCCATGCTCGCTCTCGACGAGCCTTACGCCGAGGCGGCTCGCCCACTCGCGTATCTGCTCGTTGGCGGCGGCGCGGAAAGTGTCGCACGCGCCCAGAACCGCGTCCTCGCCGCGCGACTGCGCCTCAAAGGCGAGCTTCGCGCAGGTCGTGGTCTTGCCCGCGCCGTTTACCCCGACAAGGCACACGACCGTCGGGGCTCCATCGGGCGCGCGCGCAAGCTCTCCCTCCGCGCCCGCGAGAATTTTATAAAGATAGTCCGCGCCGATGCGCGCCGCGTCCATTCCGCGCATTTCGCGGTTGCGGGAGTATTCCTTTTTTATCGCCCCGACGATTTCCTCGGCGGTCTCGTAGCCGAAGTCCGCGGCGAAGAGGGTTTCCTCGATCGCGGCGATGTCCTCTTCGGAAATTTTCCTGCCGAGCATCGACGAGAACGCCCCGAGCGCCGCGTCCGCGGTGCGCTTCAAGCCGTTCTTGAATTTTTTGAAAACCGAAAACATCGTTATTTGTTGGGCGTGCGAAGCGGCCTATTGAGCGTGCCCTTCACGTTGTCGAGCACGCCGTTTACGAACCTGCGCGCCTCGGACGACGAAAATTCCTTAGCCAAGTCTATCGCCTCGTTTATCGACACGACGGGCGGAATGTCGTCGCGGAAGAGAAGCTCGAACACCGCGAGGCGCAGGATCGCCAAATCGACTTTCGCGATTCTGTCCATCGCCCAATTCTTCGCGCTTTTGGCTATCGCCGCGTCGACCTCGGGAAGGTGCGCGAGCGCGCCCGCGACGAGCGCCTCGGCGAACGCGAAAAACTCGCGCGGTTTTTCTTTAGACTCGAGAAACGCCGCGAGCGCCGCGCCGGTGTCGGCGGGCCTGCTCATGTCCGCCATGTACAAAAACTGCATCGCGGCGATTCTGTTTTCGCGCCTGCCCGCGTTTTTCGGAGCGTTCATTTCCCCTTTTCCTCCTCGCGTTTTTCCTGCGCGTCGAGAACTTCGTCGAGCAGCATCGCCGCCTGCCACGCCATTTCCATGGCGCACTCGGCGAACTCCGTCCCGCGGGCGATCTCCCCGACGGTGCGGGCTTTCGCCTGCTCCTCGTTCTCGGCGACGATTATCCCGTTTATCATCGGGACGGTCGTGGCGATCGCGATCTGCTGGAGCGCGTTCGCGGTGCTGTGGGCAATGATTAGGTGGTGCGGGGTGTCGCCTGCGATGACGACGCCGAGCGCGATGACCGCGTCGTACTCGTCGGTCTCGGCGAGCATGTTGCAAACGTGCGGAATTTCCGCCGCCCCCGGGACGCGCACAAGCCTGACGTTCTCGGAGCCGACCCCGCGCGAGTTCAGCGCCTTGACGGCGTCGCGCACGAGGGCGTCGACGTATTTTTTGTTGAAGCGCGAAGCCACAATCGCGAAGCGGTATGGCGACGCGTCAATCGACGGCATTTTGCCTTTGTTTAAGCTCATTTTTTAGTCCCCTATTTTTATCTCCTCGACGATTTCGAGCCCGAAGCCCTCCGGAATGGAGTGCCTGCCGGGGCTTGTCGTAAGAAGCCTGATTTTCTTAAATCCCAAGGCGCGCAAAATCTGCGAGCCGATTCCGTAGTCGCGAACGTTCGGGGCGGTCGGGCTCGCGCTCGCGAGGTTGACGCCCGAGTTCGGCTGGGCGATGTAAACCGCCGCGCCGCTGCCGCGCTTTGCTATCGCCTCGAGCGCCTTCTCGAACGACGCCGAGCCGCTCTTAAGCGACGCGTCGAAAAAGATGTCGGCGAACGCGTTTTCGGAGTGGACGCGCGCGAGAGTCGGCTCTTCGGAAATCTCGCCCTTGACGAGCGCGAAGTGGACGCGCCCGTCGGCGGCGCGGAAGCCGCGCAAGGAGAACGAACCTTTGGAAGTCTCGATGTCGCGCCTGAAAATTTCGCGCACAAGCCCGGTGTCGCGCTTTAGCCTGTACTCGATGAGCGACGCCACGCTCATCATTTTCATTCCGTGCTTTTTTTTGAACTCGACGAGATCCGGAACGCGCGCCATCGTGCCGTCGTCCTTGATGATTTCGCAGATCGCCGCGCACGGGAAAAGCCCCGCGAGCCTCGCCAAATCGACGGCGGCCTCCGTGTGCCCCGCGCGCTCGAGAACGCCTCCCGCCCGCGCGCGAAGCGGGTTGAGATGCCCGGGCGAAACGAAGTCTTTGGCGGTCGCGGCGGGGTTCGCAAGAAGGTTGATCGTCCGCGCCCTGTCGGCGGCGCTGATGCCCGTCGTGATGCCCTCGGCGGCGTCGACGGTGACGGTGAACGCCGTCCCCTTCGAGTCGCGGTTCAGGCGCACCATGTCGTCTATGCCAAGCTGCAAAAGCCGCTCGCTCGTCGTCGGCACGCACAGCAAACCGCGCGCGAAGCGCACCATCGTGTTGACGACTTCGGGCGTCACCTTTTCGCCCGCGCAGATCATGTCGCCCTCGTTCTCGCGGTTCTCGTCGTCGGCGACGATCAAAATTCCGCCGCGCGCGAACTCGGCGATGCAGTCCTCGACGCTGTCAAATATTTTTTCCCGTTCCATATTATGAAAAGATTTTTTCTATGTCAGCCTTGCCGAGGATTTTCACCGCGCCCTCGGGAATGCGCTTTAGCACAAGAGCGCCTATCTGGAAGCGCTTGAGCTCCTTGACGAAGTATCCGACCGCCTCGAACATTCGGCGTATCTCGCGCTTGCGCCCCTGGCTGAGCCACACTTCGAGCCGCCGCGCGGAGTCGGGGCGGCCTGAGGGGTCGGGCAAAATTTTCGACGCCTTGAGCCTCTCGCCCTCGACCGTCACGCCGCGCAGGAGGATAGGGATAATTTTTTTGTCGACGTCCCTGTTTAGAAGCACGCGGTATTTTTTGACCACGCCGCTCGACGGGTGGGTGATTTTGTTGGCGAGCTCGCCGTCGTTTGTGAGAATGAGAAGCCCCTGCGAATTTTTGTCGAGCCTGCCGCAGCAAAAGAGCTTCATCGATGCGAACGGCTCGGGGAGCAAGTCGAAGACCGTTTTCGCCTCGAACGGGTCGGCGTTCGAGCAGATGCAGCCCTTTGGCTTGTTCATCGCCAGCACGACTTTTTCCGCCTGCGCGCCGCGCAGCAGCACGCCGTCGACCGAGACCTTGTCTTTCCCCTCGTCGATATCCTGCCCGATTTGCGCGGGCTCGCCGTTGACCGACACCGCGCCCTCGAGAATTTTCCGCTCAGCCTCGCGGCGCGAGCAGACCCCGCACTGCGATATATACTTTTGTATCCGCATATATTATAGAACTCCTTCGCGCCTCTCGGCGCCCTAAAAACCCGTCCATTACCGCACGTTTCCCGCGCCATTTAAAGCAAAAAAATAAAAATCGGCGAAAAAAAACGCGCCGTTTCGGGCGCGTTTTCGGATAGAAAAATGCGGCTCTATTTGCCCATTCGCGTGCGGTACATTTTGTATCCGATTTCGCGCGCCTTGGAGATCGTCTCCCCGTAGGGCTGGTCGGCGACGTCCGTAAAGCCGACTTGGAAATTCTCGCCGTCGAAGCGCCCGACAACGCACTGGTCGGAGAATTGGTGCCAGTGCGTGCCCACGATCTGCGGGTGCTTCAGCGCCGACTCCACATAGTCGTAGTAGTGCTGCCCGCGGTCTTTCTGGTCTTTAGTGAGAATCAGCGAGACGTGGAACAGCCCCCTGTCGAGCGCGCCGAAGTGGAATTCGCCGATCATAATCGGCTTGTCGATGCCGTTGGGTAGCTCAAACGTCGCGAGCGAATCGCAGTAGCGGTTGTAGCTGATGATGTCGCAGTATTTCGCGGCTTGGCGCAGGACGATCGGGTTCGAGCCCGCGAAGCGGCAGCCCATGTAGAGCATGTGCGGGGCGCGCGCCTTTATGCCCTTGCGGATATTCTCGAAATATTTTCCGATGAATTTTTCCGAGAACGCGGCGAGGTCCTTGGCGTCGCCGTTTTCGGGATCCGCCTCGGTTTTCATAAAGTCGTCCCAAGATTTATACGAGCTTTTCCACGCCTTGTTGAGCGCGGAAATATCGCCGTATTTCGCCTTGAGGTCTTTCATGAACTCAGCCTTCGCGGGCAGGTCGACGGGCGACAGGCACACGTTGCGCGCGATCGTCGCGGGCGAGCCCCAATGGTGCTCGTTGTCGACAAAGTAGCCCACGCAGAAGGGGTCGTTGAGCTGGTCGGCGCGCGCGTCGAGGTTGTCGTTTATCGACTTCGCGAACGAGGGATCCCACGGGTCGGCGATTGGCCACCACCAGCCGAACTTGCCGGATATCGCGCGCGAGTGTATCTCGAAGCGCTCGGCGTAGGGCGTCTTGCCCTGCATGAAAATAAACGAGTCCGACGAGTTCGCGATTGTATTCAAGCCCCAGCTTTTCAGGCGGCGGTGGGCGGTGTCGGCGAATTTTTCGCGCCACTGTTCGCCGTATTTGCGGTAAATGTTGGCGGCGGAATAGTCGTAAGTTTTCTTCAGGCCGCGCTTGGTGTAGTAGGGCGCGAGAAGCTCGTCTTTCGTCTTGTAGAAGAGCGCGAATTTGTCGTTCGCGGCGGGCAGGTTCTCGAAATATTTTTCGCGCCCGTCAAGCGGGGTGATGGCGCTCGAGGGCGTCACGCGGACGATGCCGTGCGACCAGAACAGATAGCCCTCGGGGTCGACGAGCCACCATTTGCCCCCGTATTTCTGGACTCTGAAATGCCCCGTTGCGCCGAGGTTCGGGCCGTCTTTCCAGCCGCCGAACTTGCTCCAGCCCTCGGGCGACCCCGGGTGCGCGGCGAGGTCTTTTTCCTCGCGCTCAAGCGACGCTTTAAGGTCGGCGTCGGAGCGGATTTTTCCCGGCCACTCCTTGAATTTGAACTGCCCGTATTTGTCGACAAACGGGAAGAATTTTTCGGCGGGGTAGGAATAATATTCCGGCAGCTTTTTGTTCGACGTGTCGAGCGCGACGACTTTTTTTATCGCCACTTTTGTCGGCACATTCCACGCCGCGGCGCGCCCGCGCTCTATAGTAATCTTGCGGATTTTCGAGCAGTCGGAGAGGATTTTCGAGCGGTCGCCCCTGAAGAACGGGTCGGTGCGCATAAGCTTCATCTCGCCGAGAAGCTCGGGGTGCGCGGGGAGCTTCGGGTAGCTTATGACAACGCTGCCCTTCTCGCCTTTCGCGTAGCGGTAGGAGGCTATCGAGAAGTTGCCGTCGTAGTTGTTTTCCTCTTTCGGGTCGTCATAGAGCTTGAGCTTGAGCACGCTCGAGACGCCCGCGACGTCCTCAAACTCGACGAGAAAGTCGAGATTCTTCGACAAGTCCCACTCGCCGAGCGCGACGAACGGCTTGTCGTTTGTTATAAAAATCGGCTTTTTGTCCGCCGTCTGGGAGGCGTCAAAAATGACGATGTTGTTTTTGCCGCATGCGCATTTTTCGCACGCGCAGTTGTTGCACGCGTAAAGCGACACCAATGCCGCCGCCGCGACCGCGATTGAAAGAATTTTGTTCCTCATAGCGCGAATATGTTTCCAAATCGCGCGGGCGTTGTCCACAAAAAAACGGCTTCGCAAGCGAAGCCGCCATCGCGGGAGAAAAGCGCGCTTAATATTCGCGGACGATTTTATCGCCGAACGGGTTGTCGAACGTGATCTTTCCGCCGGCGGCTTCTATTTTGATTGAGTCGTAAGACTCTCCGCCGATAGACTTGCGCGCGTCGAGATATTTCGACTCCACGAGCGTTTTGTAGTCGACGCTCTTGGTGTCCTTCTCGATGTTGTATTTTTTGCCCGCCTTGACGATCGCCGCGATGTTCGAGACAATCGCCTTCTCTCGCGCGAGCTTGTGAATCTTCACCGTCGCGGGGAAAAACACCGCCGCCACCAGCCCGAGAATGACCGCCACGAGCAAAACCTCTATTATTGAAAAAGCTTTCCTAAACGTCTTCATGGGAGCCAAGTATTCCAGCCCCGCGCGAAAAATCAAGCATTTAGATTTTTTTTGGTTGAAGCCGTCCGATAAAGAAACAAATTCAGACCCTATGGAAGAAAGAACATTCGTAATCTTCAAGCCCGACTGCATGGAAAAACGCCTGCTGCCCGACGTCCTCGCGCGGCTGATGAAGCCCGGTTTTAGAATCGCGGCGCTGAAAATGGCGCGCCTTGGCGACGACATTCTCGCCGAGCACTACGCGCACATCGTCGGCAAGCCCTACTACCCGCCGCTCGTCGATTTCATGAAGCGCGCGCCCGTCGTGATGGCGGTGCTCGAGGGAAGCGGCGTGGTGGGCAAGGTTCGCGCCCTTCTCGGGCAGACGAACTCGCAGGAGGCGCCCGCCGGCACGATACGCGGCGACTTTGGCGAAAACACCCGCGAGAACATCTGCCACGCGTCGGACTCGCCCGAAAACGCCGAGATTGAAATCGCCCGCTTCTTCAAGCCCGAAGAAATTTTCTAATGCCCTCCCCCTTTGAGAAGCTGCCGTTTTTAAACGGCGGGCAAATCGAGAAGCTCGAAAAATTCGGCGCGCTTTTGAGGGAGGCGAACGCGAAAGTGAACCTGCTCTCGCGGCGCGACATGGACGATGTCGAATACCGGCACATCGCCTTCTGCGCGGCGATCGGCGCGTTTTTAAGACCCTCCGACGGCGCGAGAATCGCCGACGTCGGGACGGGCGGCGGGCTTCCCGGAATCGCCATGGCGGTTATCTATCCGAACGCGACGGTCGAGATGTTCGACGGTGTCGGGAAAAAAATCGCGATGATAAACGAAATGCTCGCCGAGCTCCGCCTGCCGAACGCCTACGCGCACAACGCCCGCATCGAGGAATACCGCGACGAGTTCGACTACATAACGGGGCGCTCGGTCTGCGCGCTGCCGCAGTTTTTCGGCTTCGTAAAAAAACGCATCGCGCGCGGCAAAAAGGGGAACCTTTCAAACGGCGTCGTCTATTTCAAGGGCGGCGAGCTCGAGCCCGAGCTTGTTAAGAAAAAAATCATGCCCGACGCCGAGCTCGACCTCGAAAAATTTTTCGGCGACCCGCGCTTCGAGGGCAAGAGAATTTCGCACTTTTCGGCCAAGACAATCGCGCGCCTTTAGCGGGGCAAATTTCTGTTGACAGCCCGCCGCGCCGAAATTTTCATAAAAAAGCTTTTATGGACGAACATTCCAACAGGCTATCCGAACATCTGGAGGACTACCTCGAGGCGATCGCGCAGCTCGAGGCGGAAAACGGCGTCGCGCGCCCGACCGACATCGCCGCCGCGCTCAAGATAAAAAAGCCCTCGGTGACTTCGGCGCTCGGGGCGCTCTCCGAGCGCGGGCTCGTCGTGTACGAAAAATATAAGCCCGTCAGCCTGACGCCCGCGGGCAGGAAAGTCGCGGCCTCCGTAAGGCGCAAGCACGAGCTTTTGCGCGGATTTTTTGTGAAGATTCTCGGCGTCGACCAAGCCGCCGCGGACGTCGCCGCGTGCCGCATGGAGCACGCCCTCGACGACTCCATCATGCACAAGCTCGTCAAATTTTTGCGAGCCCTCGAAAAATAGCGGGGCGAAAAAATCCGAAAACGTTTGACAGCCGCTTGGCGGTTTTCTATTCTCAAACAACTTAAATCGCGGCGCGTTGCAATTTTTCAGCCGCGATGAAAACTTGAGAACCCCACCCCCGAAAGAAACCCGATGGACAACCCCCAAGAGGAAATCTCGCTCGTTGAAAAAATCCTGATTGAAGACCTCCATTCGATAACCCCGTTTTTGATCGGCGCGGTGTTTATGATAATCGGGGCGAGGTTCGCGTATAAATTTTACGAGGCCGTCGAAAACCCCGACGTCGCGGAGAGGTTTTATTCCGACAGATACGCGCGCGGCAACCTATCGCCCGAGGCGCGCTTTTTGCGCCACAAGCTGAAAATGCTCTGCGCCGCGGCGGCGCTGTTCGCGGTGGCGGCGTTTTTCTATTTTAAGGGAATGAGCGCGCTTTGAGCGCGTTTGCCCCGCGCGCGCCAAGGCGCGGGATTTTTTAAGCCCGCGCGATGTCGTCGGCGATTTTGTCGCAAAGCTCGCGCGTGAAATACTGCATGACCACAACATGCGAGAGCCTGCCCCAGTAGGCGTCGTCGTTGCACGCGAGAGCGTATTTGTGGATTGCCTCCTCCCTCGGGCGCGGGAAAACGACGGTGTTTGAAAACCTGTTCGCGCGCGCCTTGACACCGCGCGATATGAGAGCCTCGCGCAGATACTGCGCGTTCTCGAGAACGGCTTTCGCCTGCCGCGCGAAGCCGTCTTTGCCTACGGTCGATATGCGCCAGAAAAATTTCAGCGCATCGAACCCGCTTCTCGAGCACGCGACAGTCGGTATCACGCCGTTGAGATACGGGACGGGATTGTTCTGCATGTGCGCGAGAGTCTCCTTTCGGCAGACGAACGCGCCGGCGGGCTCGTTTAGCCCGAAAAATTTATGCCCCGAAACGGCGACGGAATCGAAGCCCATTTTTTCCGCGTCGAGAATTTCGCGCGCGGCGGGGTCGTCAAGGAACGGCAGATAGCCGCCGAACAGGGCGGCGTCGAGGTGCCTGTAAACCGCGGGCGGGCGAACTTCGTCGAGAACTTCGGCGATCGCGCGCTGGTCGTCGATCGCGCCCTTGAACGTCCCGCCGATTGCGATCGCCACGAGCGCCGGGCGCGAGGAATCGAGCTTTTTGCGAAAGTCCGCAACGTCCATTTGCCCGTTTTCGAGCGCGGCGATCGTGCGCGTTTCGATGTTCTGAATGTCGCCAAGCTTCTTTACCGAATAGTGCGCCTCGTCCGAGACGTAGAGGATCGGCGGCAAGCCGCACTTCGCCGCGAGCGCCTTTCGCCCGAAATATATCCCGTGCATATTTCCGTCGGTGCCGCCGTTGGAAATGACGCCCCAGTGGTCGTCGCCGAAGCCGTACGCGCGGGCGAGAAAATCGATGCACGCGCGCTCGAACTCGTCGGTGTGGAGCATGTCCCACTGCGTTTTGTAGGGGTCGCCGACGTTTATGAGAGTCAGGTCGCAAAGCCCGGTGTCGACGAGCCACTGGTAGAATCCCGCCAGCGACGTCTCTTGGTCGAATGGGTATCCGAGCTGGTTGAAGCGGCGCGCGCGAAGCTCCCGCGCGAGGGCGCCGAGCCGCTCCATTGAGCTTTCGGGTGGTCTTGAAAATCTGTCCATAATAAAGCCGAAGATAATTTCCGCGGCGCGCGCATGAGTCAAGCAACTTCGCTCTTGCGCGGGCGGCGGAAAGCGTCTAAAAACGCGGGAATGAAATCCATTAAAACAGCGGCTTTCGCCGCGTGCCTTGTTTGCGCGTTCGGCGCGCTTTCCGCTCTCGGCGCGGGCGAAAATCCTATCGCCGAAAAAATCCGCGCCGAAGAGTCCGCCATGTGGGAGAGATTTTTTCTGCCCAAGACAAACCTCTTTTACGAATGCCTTTCCTCCTACGACCCCGCGACGTGCCAAAACCACCTGCCGACCGCGGACGAAGTAAAGAGGCAATTCCCCAATCCTTGCGGATACGCGACCGGCATGGAGGACTGCGCGATAATCGGCGGCACCGTGCTCGCGGCGCTTTGCGACAAGCATAAAATCTCTCCGCAAGGCGCCGACGCGGCGCGCGCGAAAAATGTCGCCTTTGGATTGCTTTCTCTTGTTCAATCCGACGGGTTTGTCGCGCGCGGGATCTGCCCCGAGGACGGCGAAAGTTTTTATATAAGCTCGTCCATCGACCAATACACGCACCTTGTCCACGGCCTGTGGAAGTTTTACAAAAGCCCGATGGCGTCCGGCGCCGACAAGGCGAAAATCCGCTCGGCGCTCGTTCGGATAGCCGAGCGGCTCGAGAGAAACGTAAAACCCGAAAACGATTTCTGCTCGCTGCGCGCCGACGGCAAGCCCGACCCCTTGCGCATAAGCCGCTTCACCGCGGAGCGGCCGCACGCCGCGGCGAGGCTGCCGATGATATACGCCGCCGCATGGGACGCGTCGGGGGGCGAAAAATTTTTCGCTCTCTATAAAAAATATATCGATGAAGCCCTCGACGTTTCGGAAAGGCTCGAGATAAACGGCTGGACGCCGATATGGTCGCTTTTGCAAATGCAAATTTCGCTCGAGCTTCTGCGCGAGGTCGAGAAAGACGCCGCCGAGAAAAATCGCATCGGCGCGATTATGGAAAAAGTCGCGCGCCTTTCGCTCACGCAGGCGGGGCGCGTCGAAAAAAAATTCCGCGCCTCCAAGCTCGACACGCTCTACGGCGACTGGCGCAACCCGCCGAAATGGGAGACGCGCGGCGGCTACAACATTCCCAAGCTCGGAACTTCGCGCGAGGTGTGGCGGGCGATACGCGAGACCGGCGAGCTTCCGCTAATCTTCGCGCTTTCGCCGAGCCCCGACACCCCGCCCGAGATAAAAAATCTTTTTCTCGAAGCCGTCCAAAAGACAGACCCCGCGCACTGCGCGAGCTGCGGGATAATCTTCCACTTCTGCGCCTACTGGAGCTTCGCCGCCCGAGGCAAGACAATCGAATAATCTCCGCCTAAAAATAAAACAAAAAAACGCCGCGGCAATTTGCGCGCGGCGTTTTTTGCGAAACGTTTTTTACTTCGCGGCAAGCTCGGAGAATTTTCCAAGCGCGTCCGCCCAGAGCGCGGCGTCGGCTTTCGACGGCTCGAAGATTTTCGGCTCGCAGCCCGCCGAGATCACCGCGCGCGCCTGCGCCAAGTTCGCGACTTCGCCGTCGGCTTTCATCTGCATCGCGGCGTTGCCAAGCGCGGTCGATTCCACCGGGCCTGCGAGCACCGTCTTTCCCGTCGCGTTCGCGGTGAACTGGTTTAGCATCGCGTCGCGCGAGCCGCCGCCCATGACGTTTATCTCCGAGACCTTCACCCCCGCGAGCCTTTCTATCACGCCGAAAACGCACGCGTATTTGAGCGCGATGCTCTCCTGTATCGCGCGGAAAATTTCGCCGTGGCTCGACGGAACGGGCTGCGAAGTTTTGCGCGCGAACTGCGCGATGGCTTCGGGCATGTCGTCGGGCATGACGAAGTCGGGGGCGTCGGGGTTTATGAGCGTGCGCATCGGCGCGGCGGCAGCCGCGCCCGCCTCGAGCTCGGCGTAAGATTGGTCGGCGCCCTTCGCTTTCCAGACCTCTTTCGATTTCTGCACAAGCCACATTCCCGTTACGTTTTTAAGAAAGCGTATCGTGTTCTCCGCGCCGACCTCGTTTGTGAAGTTTTCGGCGAACGCCGCGTCCGTGGCGATCGGCGACTTAAGCTCTACCCCGGGCAGAGACCACGTTCCGCTGTTGATGTACGCGGCGGGCTCGGTGCGCGCGGGCGTTGCGGCGACTGCGGAAGCGGTGTCGTGGCTTGCGACCGCGACGACTTTCAAATCGCCCAATTCGGCGCGCAGGCTTTCGCGCACTGTGCCGACAACGTCGCCGCACTCGGCGAAGCCGTTTTGGAAAATTTCGAGCGGCGCGCCGATGCGCGAAATAATTTCGTCCGACCACGCGCGCTTGAACGGGTTGTACATCTGCGTGGTCGAGGCGTTGGTGCGCTCGTTCGCCTTGACGCCCGTGAGCATAAACGCGAACAGGTCGGGCATCATCAAAAAGCTTTTCGCCTTGTTTATGTTGCCGCCTTTTTTCAGCTCCGCCTCAATCTGAAAGAGCGTGTTCAGGAACATAAACTGGATTCCCGTCAGCGAGTATATCTCTTTCTTTGAAATTTTCGAGAACACCGAGTCCATCATGCCGTCGGTGCGCGAGTCGCGGTAGATGTAGGGCATGTTGAGAAGGCTGTCGGATTCGTCCAAAAGCCCGTAGTCGACGCCCCAAGTGTCGATGCCCAGCGACACGATGTCCGCGCCGTAAATAGACCGCGCCTTTTTCGCCGCCGCGACGATTTCCCCGAAGATCGCGTTCGCGTCCCAGTGGAACGAGTCCCCGATTTTTACCGGCGCGCTCGACCAGCGCGAGACCTCCTCGAGCCTTATCGTTTTCGAGTCGAAGACCGCCGCCATGAGGCGCCCGCTCCCCGCGCCCAAGTCCACCGCAAGATATACTTTGTTCGCCATATTTTTCTGCCTTTTTATTTTATTGTTAAATACCGCGCTTCAGGGAAAAAGCCGGGGCATTCTCAAATATTTTTCCGCCAAATGCACGAATTTTTTTTAATTGCGCTCTATCGAAAAATGCGAGACCCCGAGCCTTTCGCACGCCGCGCGCAGCTCGTCGGCGTCGTCGCTTATCACGAGGAGCTTGTCGCCCGATTTAAGGATAGTGCCGCCTTTGGGGACGAAAAAGTCGTCGCCGCGCCTTACCATTATCACGAGGGTTTTCGAGGGCAGCGACAAGTCCATAAGCCTGCTGCCGCCCGCCAGAAGCGACATGGTAACGTCTATCTCGCTCATCGCCGATTTTATTTCGTCGGGAAGCTCGACGCCGAAATTCGACGGCTTGGGAACATCGACGCTTCCCACCCCGAGGCGCCGCGCCGCCCACACGACCGTCATTCCCTGAATGACAAGCGACATAATCGAGATAAAAAACACCGTGTTAAAAATCAGCTTCGCGTAGGAGATTCCCGCGACCATCGGATACGTCGCGAAGATTATCGGCGCGGCCCCGCGAAGCCCCACCCACGAGATGTAGCAAAGCCCCCCGCGCGAGTTTTTCCGAAACGGAAGCAGGCAGAGAAACACGCTTATCGGGCGCGCCGCCAAAATCATAAACGCCCCGACGACCAGCCCGAACGACGCCACCGGGAGAAGGTCGCGCGGGTTGGCGAGCAGCCCGAGCGTAAGGAACATCACAATCTGCCAGAGCCACGCGAAGCCGTCGAAGAACCTCGCCGTATTTTTGCGCTGCGCGACGCGCGAATTTCCGAAAATCAGCCCCGCCAGATACACCGCCAGATACCCGTTGCCGCCGAACAAGTCGGTCGTCGAGAAAATGAAAAACACGCACGCGACGACCATCACCGAATAGAGCGAAACGTTGACGAACGACATTCTGTTGACAAACCAGACCGCCGCGTAGCCGAGGCACACTCCGAACGCCGCCCCGAGCGACATCTGCGCGGCGAACAGCCCGACCGCGTGCGCCGCGTCCGCCCCGCCTTCTATATATTTTAAAAGGACGACCGTCAAAATATACGCCATGGGGTCGTTGCTGCCGCTCTCGAGCTCGAGCGTCGGGCGCAGGTTCTCGCGCAAATTCAGCCCCTTCGAGCGCAGCAGCGAAAACACCGCCGCCGAGTCCGTCGACGACATCACCGACGCCAAAAGCAGCGACTCCGGCAGGCCGAGGTCGAAGCCGAAAAATTTTCCCGCGCCCCAGACGAAAAGCCCCGTCAGCAGCGCGGTTCCCAAAACCCCGAACGTCGCGAGCACAACGCCGCGCCCGATGACGGGCTTTATTTCGGAAAAACGGGTGTCGGCACCGCCCGAAAAAAGAATCACGCAAAGCGCCATCATGCCGATGAACTGCGCGGTGTCGGGGCGCCTGAGCCCGAAGCCGAAGCCGCCCACGCCCATGACCATTCCCACGACGAGAAAAAGAAGCAGCGACGGCACCCCCACCCTCGAGCTCATCTTGCCCGCGAGCAGCCCGAGCAAAAGCATGATCGAGCCGAAGAACAAAATGTTTTCCGGAGTGAAAGTTTTCATCATGCGGCATACTGCGCTCGCGCCGCGATTTTTTCAAACATAAACGCCGCGCGTCGGGCTTTTTTTATTCGACAACGCGCGCCGAAAAATATTTTATCGGCTCTTCGAGAGGAAATATGAAAATTCTAAAGGCGATTATCTTTGCCGCCGCCGCGGCTCTCTGCTACGCGGTGTTCGCGCAGGCCCCCGAAAACGTAAAGTTTGAAAAGGCGGAAAGCCCGTCGATGAAAAAGAAAATCGACGTCGCGGTAATCCTGCCCGAGGACTACGCGAAAAACCCGGGCAAGAGGTATCCCGCGGTGTATCTTCTCCACGGCTACAAAGGCAGCCACGCCACGTGGCCGATGCACACGAAGCCGAACCTCCACAAGCTCGCGACGCGATACCAGATGATTTTCGTCTCGCCCGACGGCGGAAACAACTGGTATTTCGACTCGCCCAAAAATCCCGAAATAAAATACGAGACGTTCGTCTCGAAAGAGCTTGTCGATTTTGTCGACTCCAAATACCGAACGATAGCCGACAAAAGCGGCAGGGCGATAACGGGCTTCAGCATGGGCGGGCACGGGGCGCTTTTTCTCTGCTTCCGGCACGGCGGCGTTTTCGGCGCGTGCGGCTCGACGAGTGGCGCGGCGGACATGCGGCCGTTCCCTAATACCGCGAATATCGCCGAGATTATAGGCGGATGCCCGCAAAACCCGAAGCTGTGGGACGAATACATGGCAGTCGAGCAAATCTCGAAAATCGACAAGAGCGACATGCCCGCGATAATCGTCGACTGCGGCACCGAGGACTTTCTCTTCGCGGTGAACGAGGCCCTGCACAAAAGGCTTCTCGAAGCGCGCGTGCCGCACGAGTACACGACGCGCCCCGGCGCCCACACCCACGATTACTGGCGCTATTCAATCGACCACCACCTGATTTTCTTCGACAAATTTTTTAAGTCAAAAAAACAATAACACAGGACAAAAAAATGAAAAAAACACTGACAGCAATTCTCGCGGTTTGCGCCGCTTGCGCGCTTTTCGCGCGCGAAAAATGGACGCCCGCTCAGGCGGCGTCTTGGTACGCCGCCGAGCCGTTCCGCGCCGGCGCGAACTTCATTCCGTCGAACGCGATAAACCAGATTGAAATGTGGAGCAGCGCCACGTTCAGCCCCGAAGTCATCGACCGCGAGCTCGGCTGGGCGGCGTCGATCGGCTTCAACGCGATGCGCGTTTTCCTAAGCGACGCCGTCTGGGAGCGCGAGGGCGAGCAGTTCCTCAAGAACATGGACAAATACCTCGAGATCGCCGACAAGCACGGCATCAAAACCCTGTTCGTGATTTTCGACAGCTGCTGGAACCCCAAATCGAAATACGGCAAGCAGCCCGAGCCGAGGCTTTGCAAGCACAATTCCGGCTGGGTGAAGTCGCCGTCGTTTGAAATTTTGAACGACAAGTCGCGCTGGGGCATGCTTGAAAAATATGTCAAGACGGTGGTCTCGCGCTTCGCCGACGACCCGCGCATTTTCGGCTGGGACGTATTCAACGAGCCCGGCAACGTCAAGTACACGCTGAACGACAAGCACAAGTCCGAAGAGGACGCCGCGTTCCAAAATTCGCGCGAGCTTCTCGAAAAAGTTTTCGTCTGGGCGCGCGCGGCGAACCCGTCGCAGCCGCTCACCTCGGGCCCGTACACCTTCGGCAAGGAGCGCGTCGCGCGAGCTTTCAACAGCATCCAGCTCGAGCAGTCCGACATTATCTCGTTCCACTGCTACCAGTCGAAAGGGTTGAAATCGCGCATCGACGAGATGAAAAAATTCGGGCGCCCCGTAATCTGCACCGAGTACATGTCGCGCCCGACGAGCCGTTTCGACCCCGACCTCGGCATAATGAAAAAGGAGAAAGTCGCGGCGTTCAACTGGGGCTTGGTAAGCGGCAAGACGCAGACAATCTACTCGTGGCAATTCAACAAAATGGACGCCACCCCCGACATGCTCAAGGAGTGGTTCCACGACGTGTTCTACGAGGGCGGCGCGCCGTATAAAAAATCGGAAGCCGACTACATCAAAAAAATCATGGGAAAGAAATAGGCTCTTTTTCCAAAAACAAAAACGCGCGGGCGAAATTTCCCGCGCGTTTTTTTGCGACCGAAAGCAAGGCGGCTACGGAACGATTTCCATAATGTAGTCGCACATAAAAAATCCGCCGCCGATCGGGGAATCCTTCTCGGCGATTTTTTTCATTCCCATTTTTTCGTAAAATCCGCGCGCCTTGTTTTGGCGGTTGACGTTTAAAATCACCCTGCACTTTTTGCCGCCGCTTTCGGCGCGCGCGTGCGAGAGCGCCTTTTCAAACAAGACCTTGCCCAAGCCCTTGCCTTGGCTCCCCGGCAAGATGTAAAGCCTCTGCAAATGGAACGTCTCGGCGCTCTCGCGCTCGACTGAGACATACCCGAACGGCTCGCCGCCGATGTAGCCGATGTAATAAACGTGCCCGCTTTCCATCTGGGCGAGAAGGTTTTTTTCGGAATACATCCACTCGAGCATAAATTCTATCTGCTCGGGCGAGACGATGCCGGAGTATGTTTTTGGGAAAATCTCGTTTCCCAATTTGTGAATGAGAGGCGCGTCGGCGGCGCCCGCTTTTTTTATCTCAACTTTCATAAATCGCCTTTCGGAAAATCGGGCAGTTGCGGTAGCGGCGCGTTTGCGCGCGCGCCAAATTTTCCATGATAAAATTCCGTTCCGCGGCGAGTTCTTCGGAGCGCTCCCCGCCCGCCGCCGCGATCCGCGCGGCGTTCTTTAGCGCGGCTCCCGACGAGGCGAACTCCAAAAGGAGCGTCTCGGCGTCCCAAGAGCGCGGCTTCGCCCCCGCCGCGAGGGCGAGGGCAAAATCCGCCGAATTTTCCGCGACGGAAAAATCGACATCGCCCGCATTTTTGACAAGCTCTCTCGCTCGAACCTCGGGAGAAGAAAAAATTTCGCAAAGAAGCGGCGCGTTTTGAACGCCCAAAAGCGCGAGCAGCGCGCGCGAGAAATCGCCGCTTTCCTCGCGGAACACAAGGCGGTCAAGAAACTCGCAGACTTCTTCATCGGTCGGCGCTTCGCCCCACGATGCGGCGGCGAAAAACGCGGCGTAGGGATAAACCGCGCAAAACGGGGCGGCGGCGTGAAGCGAAAACTCCGCGACAAACGCGCGGGAGCCGATTTTTTTCTCCACCGCCTCCCGCGCGCTCTCAAGTCCGAAGAACGCCCCCGCGCGCGCCTTTACAAAACATTCGCTCTCCCCGCGCGATTTCGCAGCCGCGCTTGAAAGCCCCGCGGTTTCGGCAAACTCCCGCGCGCTTTTTATTTCTCCGCCGACATCGAACAAAACTTCGATTCCTATCGAATCGCGCAGGCCGTCTATCGCCGCGGCTTCGCCCTTTGAAAGAAGAGCCGCGACTCTTTCGCCGTCGGCGGAACTCAAGCCGAGCCGCAGCTCGTCGAATTTTAAAAGAGACAAAAATTCCGCAAACGCCGCAAGATTTTCCGCGTTCGGAAATCCGCCGCCGGAGATGTCGAGCGAAAACGCGCGGACGGCGATGTCGGGGGCGTCCTCGATGTCGAACGCGGGGATGCTTGCGCCGTCCGAAAGCGCGCAAATTTGCGAGAGCGTCGAAAGCGCATACCGCGCCGCGCGCGGCGACGCGGCGGCAATTTTTATCCCTCCGCCTGCGCAAGCCGACAATCTGTAAGCGCCGTCGCTTTCAAACGCCGGCGGATCGATTTCCGCGGCGGGCGCGGACTTCGGCAAAGGAAGCGCGCCCCCGCGCCAAACCGCGCGCTTTGGGCGCGGAAGAAGTTTCGGCTCGGGGGCGGATCCGCTCATTTTAGAACGTGTGCACGAACAGGCCCGAGCGCAGTTTCGGCTCGAACCAAGTGCTTTTTGGCGGCATGATCTGCCCCGCGTCGGCGATCGCCATAAGTTGGCTTGTCGTCGTGGGGAACATCGAGAACGCTACGGCGAACTTGCCCGAATCGACAAGCCGCTCGAGCTCCGCGGTGCCCTTTATGCCGCCGACAAAATCTATGCGCTCGTCGGTGCGCGGGTCGCCGATGCCGAGGATCGGGGCGAGAACCCTGTCCTGCAAAAGCGCGACGTCGAGCGACGCGACCGCATCAAGCCCGTCGGTGTTTTCAAATTCAAGCCCATACCATTCGCCGCCGAGATACATCGACACTTTCTTCGAGCCGTCGGGCGAAGCCGCCCCGCCCTTTTGAAGCTTGCACGCCTTTCCGAGCTTTTCGAGGAACTGCTCTTTCGAGTTTCCGTTGAGGTCGCGCACGACTCTGTTGTAGGGGAGAATCGAAAGCTGCCCCGCGGGGAACACGACCGACAAGAACCAGTTGTAGTCCTCGTCGCCCGTATGCGATGGGTTTTGCGCGGCGAAGTAGCGCGCGCAGCGGGCGTTGCTCGCGCTGCGGTGGTGGCCGTCGGCGACGTACGCGCAGGGGATCGCGTCGAACACGCGGACGATTTTCTCAAGCGCGGCGGGGTCGGAAATTTTCCAGACGCTGTGGCGTATGCCGTCGTCGGCGACGAAATCAAAGAGTGCGTCGGAGTCTTTTTTGTCCTCGACGATTTTGTCGAGCTCGGTGCCGTCGCGCACTGTGAGGAAGACGGGGCCGGTGTTGACGCGCAGGGTGCGCGTTAGCATATAGCGGTCGTTTTCTTTCGCCTCGCGGGTTTTCTCGTGCTTTTTGATGACGTCGGCGTCGTAGTCGGCGGCGCTGAAAGTCGCGACAAGCCCGGTCTGGGAGTGTCCGCCCATGACCTGCCGGTAAAGATACATGCAGGGGGCGTCCTCGCGCACGAGGTGCCCGCCGTCGACGAGCTTGCGGAAGTTCTCGGCGGCGTGGGCATAGACGGCGTCGGAGTACGGCTCGGTGCCGTCGGGCAGCTCGATCTCGGAGCGCACGACTCTCATAAAGCTCAGCGGCTTGCCCTCCGCCTGCGCCTTCGCCTGTTCGTGGTTTACGACATCATACGGCAGGCTCGCGATCGCCGCCGCTTTGTCGGGTGTTGGTCTTAATCCTTTAAACGGTCTGATTTTCATAATGCTGCCCCGACAATCGCATCGCCGTTTGCTTTTTGCAAGTTTTACTTCAAAAACCTTGCAATTTGGCGCCCGCTTTTACGATAATGACAATATGAAAGCGCAAAATTCTAATTGGAGAAACGGCGGCTGCCTCTGGAAACTCGTGAAACTGGCGATTCTGTCGGCGATCGTTCTGGGCGTGGCGGTCTATTTCGCGGCGGGGTATATTTTGGACTACGTTCTGAAAACCGCGACCGCGGGCACGGGAATCGATATCGGAATTTCGTCGGTGTCGATGTCCGTTTCGGAACAGAAAGTCGAGGTCAACAACTTCAGGATTTCCAATCCGCCAAACTTTAAAAAGTGCAACGCGATAGAATTTAAGGAGGCGGTTCTCGACGCCGACGTCAGCATATCGGACGTCCTGTCGAAAAAGCTCATCGTTCTCGACGAGATCAGGGTGATCGGGCTGAATATGAATATCGACATGAAAGTGAACCTCGCCTCGGCGCCGACTTCCAATATTACGGAAATCAAGAACGCCCTCGCGGCGAAATACGGCGCCGGGCAGAAGAGTTCCGCGGCGCAGACCGCGCAGACCTCCCAGCCTTCGGGAAAGGCGCAAGGCGAAGCCTCCGCGCCGTGGCGCATAATCGTAAAGAAGATGGTGTTCGCCGACGGCGTAATCGACGGCTCGCTGAACTCGAAGTCTATGAAAGTGGCGATGCCCTCGTTCACGATCGAAAACATCGGCGCGCAGGAGGGCGGGCTCACTCCGGGCGAATTTGTCCTCGCGGTGGTGACGAAACTTTCGTCGGTCGCGACAACCAGCATGGCGGGCTCGGCTATCGACGGCGGCTCGGACGGCACGCAAAAGGCGATAGACTCCGCCAAGAACGCCCTGCAAAAGCTGTTTAAATAGGCGCAAAGACCGCCCGCCGCCGCGCTATCCGCGCGCGTCAAAGCCCCGCGACGCGAGACGCTTTTCGCGCGGCGGGGCATTTTTTTCAAAAAAAATATTGACGAGCGCCGCGCCGGCGCTAATGTTTGCGCTTTTCATTAAATTAGAAACGAGGACGAGATGAAAGTTGTATCATCAATCAAATCTTTGAAAACCCGCCATCCCGACTGCAAAGTTGTCCGCAGGAAGGGGCGCGTTTACATCATCAACAAAACCAATCCCCGCTTCAAGGCGAAGCAGGGCTAAATCCTTTGGGAACAAAATATCATGAAAGATAAAATCCACCCTGAAACACACCCCGTATGCTTTGTGGACGTTTCGTCGGGCGCGCGTTTCGTCACGACTTCGACGATGAAAAGCAAGCAGGTTGAGAATATCGACGGCGTCGACTGCTTTATGATCTCGCGCGACGTCACCGCCGACTCCCACCCCGCCTACACCGGCGAAAAGCGCTTTGTCGACACCGCCGGCCGCGTCGAGAAATTCCAGAAAAAATTCTCGCGCGTCAGGAAATAAACCCGCCGCAAAGACTTTCAAAAGGCGTTCCCCCCGCGCGGGCCGAACGCTTTTTTTACGCCCATGGCAAACACCCTCGCAGTTTTCACTCTCGGCTGCCGCGTCAACCAATACGAGTCGCGGCTGATGGAGGATCGCGCCCGCAAGCTCGGTTTCGATATAGTTGAAAAAGACGCGCCCGCCGACTTCGCGGTGATAAACTCGTGCGCGCTGACGGTTCTCGCCGAGGCGAAGACGCGCCAGTGCGCCAGAATTTTCGCGCGCAAAAATCCCGGGGGGAAAATCGCGATAACGGGCTGCCTTGCGCAGACCGCGCGCGATGCCCTGCTAAAGCTGTCGAACGTAAAATGGATTGTCGGCAACCCGCTCAAGGCGCAGTGCCCGCAAATCATCAAGGCGAACCCCGACCCGCAAGAGCCGCTCGTTTTTGACGCCCCCGCGGAAAGCCCCGAGACCGCCGCCCTATGCGGAAACTCGCCGCTCACCGACCGCGCAAACCTCAAAATTCAGGACGGCTGCGACAACGCGTGCTCCTACTGCATAATCCCGCGCGCGCGCGGAAAGCCCGAAAGCCGCGGCTTCGCGGAAATCGTCTCCGACGCCGAAAACCTCGTCGGGCGCGGCGTGCGCGAGATTATTTTAACCGGCATAAACATCGCGAAATTTTCGTCGAAAGACGGAACTATCGCGGATCTCGCCGACAGAATTTGCGCAATCCCCGAACTATTGCGGCTCAGGCTCGGCAGCATGGAGCCGCCCGCGCCCGAGCTTGACGCCCTGCTCGAGCGCGCCGCCGACCCATCGCACAAGCTCTGCCAGCACTTTCACATCTCGGCGCAAAGCCTGTCGGACGGCGTCCTCGCGGCGATGCGCCGCAAATACCGCGCCGCCGATTTCCTTGAAATGCTCGAAAAAATCCGCGCTTCGTCGCCGCGGATCGCCGTCGGCACCGACATCATCTGCGGCCACCCGCACGAGAGCCGCGCCGATTTTGAAACTACGCGCGAGCGGCTCTTAAATTCTGGCATGGCATACGCGCACGTTTTCACGTTCTCGCCGCGCCCCATGACGCCCGCAGCCGCAATGCCGCAGATAGATCCCGCCGAGCGCAAGGCGCGCTCCGATCTTCTGCGGCAAGACGCGAAAACTCTCGCGCAAAATTTCGCGGAAAAAACTTCGGCGGAGCCCGTCGAAGTTCTGCTTGAAAACGAAACCGCTCCCGGCGTGTACCTCGCCCGAACCGACAATTACATAAAGACGAAAGTCGAAGTCGGCGCGGGCGGAATGAAAAACCGCCTTGCGATAGTCGAGCTTAAGCGCGGAGCCGCCGCGCGGCTTGTAAAGCTGCTTTAGCGCGCCCTACGGGAAAATGAAGCCCTTGTTGCGCGTTGCGATTTTCACGTCAACTTTCGCAAGCGGCTTGTCGTTTAGCCAGATTTCCCTCGTCATCGGCAGCAGAATGCCGTCGTTGTCGGCGGCGTAGTCGGAGAACTTCACCAAGATATAGTCTCCTCCCTGCTTCATCGACACGCCGAGCAAAAGCCCGCTCTTTTCGGAGAAATAATATTTGTAGTCGATGCCGTTGTCGCGGCTCGATACGGTCTCGGCGGTCTCGCCGTAAAATTCGGACTTGCCGGAGAAGCGGAACGGCTCGCCCTTTTCGGCGATCACGCGAAGGTCTGTGCCGAACGCGCGCGAGAAAAGCTGCTCGTCGAAGCCGACAAGCGCGCGCAGCACGAGAGCCTCGCGCTGGGCGAGAGCCGTGCGCCTTCCAGCGACCCTCATGTCGGGGAGCATCACGACGGTCTCGACGTTGTTCTCGACAAAATACGCGCGCTCGGATTTCGTGTCGGAGCCGATTTTCACATACAGCGAGCCGTTGGCGTGGCGTATGCAATAGAAGTCCTCCGCGCCTTTTTCCTCCTTCTTTTTGCCGCCGAAAAATTCGACGCCGCCCTTTACGAGCATGTCGCGGTATTCGGAAATTTTGTGGAGCGACCCGAGCGACTCGTAGAAGCGGCGGATAATCTCGTTCGTGAGCGACGGCGACATTCTCCAGCCTGTCGTTGTTTCCGCCGTAAACTTGTCGGCGGCGGCATGCTCGGAGATTTTGTTGTAGTTCCAAAAAATGAAAAGATAGCAAACCGCGCACATCACCGCGACGCACAAAATGCCGAACATTATTTTCAGCATTCCCGCGAGGCGCGAGTACGCGTCGTCTTTTTTGATGAGCTCCGCCTGACCCGCGCCCTTGTTGGCGTAGGCGTCGGCGAGCTTTGTCGCCATCTTGGCGTATGAGCTCGCCTTGCGCGGCTGCGGCGCGGCGGGGGCGGGCTCGAGCTCGCGCTCCTCGTCGCCGTCGATGTCGCCGACCATCTCGACGGCGTCGGTTTCGATTTCGGAAATTTCAATCTCGTTTACAAACGGCGGAGGCGGGAACGCCCCGAACGGCGGCGCGGGCGGAGGCACGGGCGGCGGCGGAAATGCCCCGAACGGCGGCGGGACAAGCGGCACGGGCGGCGGTATCGCGCCGATAAACTCGATTTCCTCGTTCTCGCCGACTTCTATCTCGAGCTTCGGCTCGATGTATTCCTCGTAGATTTCCGGCGATTCGGGGCGCGCGCGCACCTTGCGCTCGCCGCCGCCGGCGAGTTTCTTCTTGGCGTCGTCTTTTTTGTTTTCGCCCATCAGCCTCTGAGTTGTCCGTTCCCGTAGATTTTGTATTTATACGAGCAAAGCTCGCGCAATCCCATGGGGCCGCGCGCGTGCAGCTTGTCGGTTGAAATGCCGATCTCCGCGCCGAAGCCGAATTCAAAGCCGTCGGTAAAGCGCGTCGAGGCGTTCCAATACACCGACGACGAATCCGCGCCGTCCAGAAATTTTCGCGCGGCGGCCTCGTCGGAGGCGACGATCGCGTCGGAGTGCCCCGAGCCGTATTTGTTGACGAACGCGACAGCCGCGTCGACATCGTCGACAATATCGGCGGAAATTATCAAATCCACATACTCGGTGTAAAAATCCTCCTCCGAAGCGGGCAAAAATTTTACGCCGCCATTTGAAAGAACCGCCGCCGCGCGCTCCGAGGCGCGTATCTCGACGCCCTTCTCCGCGAGGCTCCGAGCGAGCGCGGGCAAAAACTTTTCGGCAACATCGGCGTGGACAATAAGATTCTCCGCCGCGTTGCACACGCTCGGGCGCTGGCATTTGGCGTTTAAAACGATCTCGCGCGCCATTTCAAAATCGGCGGATTTGTCGACATACACCGTGCAGACGCCCTTGTAGTGCTTGATGACGGGTATCGACGAATTTTCGACGACGAACCGTATCAGCTTTTCGCCGCCGCGCGGAATTATGCAGTCGACGAATTTGTCGAGCTTGAGAAGCTCGCCGAATGCGGCGCGGTCGGTGGTGGGGATCATCTGGACGCAGTCGGGGTCGAGCCCGCTCTTTTCGAGCGCTTCCCGCGCGAGGGCTGCGAGCACTTTGTTCGTGTTGAAGCACTCGCTGCCGCCGCGCAAAATCGCGGCGTTGCCGCTTTTAAGGCACAGCGCGGCGCAGTCGATCGTTACATTCGGGCGGCTCTCGTAGATTATCCCGATTACGCCGATCGGCACGCGCACTTTGTCGATGCGAAGCCCGTTCGGGCGCTCAACCGACTCCATGATTTCCCCGACGGGGTCGGGAAGCGCGGCAACCTGCTCCACGCCCTCTGCCATCGACGCGATTTTCTTTTCCGAAAGCGAAAGCCTCTCGAGCATCGCGCCCGAAATCTTGCCGCGGGCGGCGTCCACATCGGCGGCGTTCGCCTCCAAAATCCGCGCCTTGTTTTCGAGCGCGAGCTTCGCCAGCAGCGACAGCGCGGCGTTCTTTTGCCCCGCCGAATACGACGCCAATTTATGAGCCGCCGCTTTCGCCTTTTTCGCTATTTCCAAAACGCTTTCCATAGTCCTGCCTCCCCAAGCGCGCTAATCGGCGCGGGATATTTTTTCGATATAATTTTTTCTGCGCTCGATCTCGTCCATTCCGTTTTCCTCGAGCTTGTAGCACGAGAACGACTCGACCGTCATCGACGCCGTCGCCGAGGCGTAGAGCATCGCCTTTTTGAGGGACTCGAAGCCGAAGTCGCCGATTGCCGCGATTCTCCCCGCGAGCGCGCCGGCGAACGAGTCGCCCGCGCCGGTCGGGTCGCGCAGATCGTCGACGGGATAGGCGGGCGCGACGAAAAACCCGCGCTCGTGGAACAGCATCGAGCCGTATTCGCCCGCTTTTACGAGCGCGCATTTCGCGCCGAGCTTAAGCAGCGCGCGCCCCGCGCGGATTATATTGTTTTCGCCCGTAAAAAGCTTCGCCTCGGAGTCGTTCAAAATAAGCAAATCGACGCGCCGCACAAGATCCACAAGGGCTTCGCGCTCGTTGTTTATCCAAAGATCCATCGTGTCGGCGACCGTAAACTTCGGCGAATCCAGCATGCCGAAAACCGACGCCTGTATCGTCGGCGAGATGTTGCCCAAAAGCACATACTCCGCCGAGCGCGCACTCTCGTTGAGCTCGGGCTTGTAGTCCTCGTAGGCGTTGAGGCGCACGTCGAGAGTCTCGCGCGAGTTGAAGTTTTCAAAATATTTTCCGCGCCAGAAAAACGTCGGCTTCGAGGGGTGGAACACGACGTTCGAGATGTCGATAGACCGCGCCTTGAGCCGCTCGACGTCGGACTTTTTGAAGTCGTTGCCGACAATCCCGCACATCATCGCGGGCGAGAAATACGACGCCGCCAAAGCCGCGTAGCTCGCCGACCCGCCGAGGATATAGTCCTCACTGGCGAGCGGCGTTTCTATGCAGTCGTACGCGACCGACCCGGCGACAAGCAATTTTCCAGCCATATTATTTTTTGATTTGCGATATTATTTCGTCGGCGAACTGCGAGCACTTCACCTCTTTCGAGCCTTCGATAAGCCGCGCCAAGTCGTAGGTTACGACCTTCGCGCCGATCGCGCCCTCGAGCCCCTTTATCACGAGGTCGGCGGCCTCGTTCCAGCCCATGTAGCGGAACATCATCTCGCCGGAGAGGATTACCGACCCGGGGTTTACCTTGTCGAGGTTCGCGTATTTCGGGGCGGTGCCGTGCGTCGCCTCGAAAATCGCGTGGCCGGTGGTGTAGTTTATGTTGCCGCCCGGCGCGATGCCGATGCCGCCGACCTGCGCGGCGAGCGCGTCGGAGATGTAGTCGCCGTTGAGGTTGAGAGTCGCGACGATGTCGTACTCGGCGGGGCGGGTTAAAATCTGCTGGAGGAACGCGTCGGCGATGACGTCCTTGACGACGATTCCGTTTGGCAGCCTGCACCACGGGCCGCCGTCGATGGGCTGCGCGCCGAACTCCTCGCGGGCGACTTTATAGCCCCAGTCGCGGAACGCGCCCTCGGTGAACTTCATGATGTTGCCCTTGTGCACGAGCGTTACGCTCTTTCGGTTCTGCGCTATCGCGTAGTTTATCGCCGAGCGCACGAGGCGCGATGTCCCCTCTTCCGACACGGGCTTTATGCCGATGCCGCTCGATTCGGGGAAGCGGATTTTCGCGTAGCGCTGCGGGAACGCCGCCTTGAAAAATTCCTTGAACTTCGCGGCGTCGTCGGAGCCGCGCTCGAACTCAATGCCCGCGTAGATGTCCTCGGTGTTCTCGCGGAAAATCACCATGTCGACGAGATCCGGGCGCTTGACGGGGCTGTCGACGCCCTTGAAATAGCGGACGGGGCGCTGGCAGACGTAGAGGTCGAGCTTCTGCCTGAGCGCGACGTTCAGCGAGCGTATGCCGCCGCCGATGGGCGTCGTGAGCGGGCCCTTTATGCCCACGAGATATTTCGAGAACGCCTCGAGCGTTTCGTCGGGAAGCCACGAGCCCGTTTTGTTGAAAGCCTTTTCGCCCGCGAGAACTTCGAGCCACTTTATGCCCCTCTCGCCGCCGTAGGCTTTGGAGACCGCCGCGTCGAACACCCTGACGGCAGCCGCCCAAATGTCCGGGCCAATGCCGTCGCCCTCGATGAATGGCATGACAGGCTTGTTCGGAACGATTAGTTTTCCGTTTTCAATGCTGATAATTTCTTTTTCCATATAAAAATTTTTCGGTTTAAGATTTTAGATGGAGCCCTTCGTCGTGGGGAGAAGCCCCCGCCTGCGCGGGTCGATGCGAACGGCCTCGCTGAGCGCCTTTGCGAAGCACTTGAACGCGCACTCGGCGATGTGGTGGGGCTCGTCGCCGTATTCGAGCTTTATGTGCAGGTTCGCGCCCGCCTCGTTCGCGAACGCCTGAAAGAACTCGCGGCAAAGCGACACGTTGAAGTCGCGCACGCGCGCGTCGAGCGCGCCGAGCCCGTATACGAGGATCGGCCGGTTGCAAAGGTCTATCGCCGTGCGCACGAGAACTTCGTCCATCGGGAGAATGAAGAAGCCGTAGCGGTTCATTCCCGCCTTGTCTCCGACGGCCTTTTTCACCGCCTGCCCGAGCACAATCCCGACGTCCTCGACGGTGTGGTGGTAGTCGATGTCGATGTCGCCCTCGGCTTTCAAATTCAGGTCGAACAGCCCGTGCCGCGCGAAGAGCTCGAGCATGTGGTTGAAGAACGGTATGCCCGTTTCGACGCTGTATTCGCCCTTGCCGTCGAGGTTTATCTCGAGGGCGATGCGCGTTTCTTTTGTATCGCGCGAGATTTTCGCTTTGCGTTCCATATTCATTTTCCTTTCGACCATTTTAATGCGGCTTTTTTGAAAATTTCCATTTGCGCGGGGGTGCCGACCGTCATTCTTATGCCGTCGCTCACCGACTTGTCCGACGCGAAATATCTGAGCAGAATTTTTTTCGACTTGAGATACGCGAACAAATCCGCCGCCGCCCGCGCGCCGAACTTACCGTTTTTGGACGGCTTGAAGAACACGAAATTCGACGAGCTTTTGAAATAGCGCCAGCCGAGCGAGTCGAAAAATTCCTGAACTTTTTCGCGCTCGGAAACGATTTCCGCGCGGAGCGGCGCGTAGTATTTTTCGTCGCCGATCGCCGCCGCGCCCGCCGCCTGCGCGAGGCGGTCGAGGTTGTAGCTGTCGCGCACGCGGTCGAGAACCTCGATTATCGAGGGGTCCGCGAACGCCCAGCCTATGCGCATTCCCGCGAGCCCCCAGCCTTTCGACGACGTTCCGACAACGATGAGATTTTTGAATTTCTCGACAAGCTTCGCCGCCGTCGCCCCCGAGAACGGCGCGTAAGCCTCGTCCACGACGACTATTCCATCGAAGCGCGAGGCGATTTCCTCCACGATTTCGCGCCCGAAGCCGAAGCCCGTCGGCGCGTTGGGGTTTGTGAAGAAAAACAAATTCGCGCCGCTCGAGGCGATTTTTGAAACGTCGATGGACAAATTTTTTCCGAACGGGATTCTGACAAATTTCGCGCCCTGCATTTTCGACAAAACAGGATAGAGCGAATAGCTCGGCTCGAGCGTCGCGACGGATTTTTCGCCGTCCGCGAACGCGCGGATTATGAGGTTTAGCGCGTCGTCCGAGCCGTTCGCCGCGAACGCAAACTCGGGCTTAAGCCCGTAATATTTCGCCGCCGCCGCGCGGAGCCCCCGCGAGTCGGGCGACGGATATAGGCGCAGCCTCGCCGCGTCTTTTCCAAGCTCGGCGAGCACCGCCCGCGCGGCTTTCGGGCTTGGCGGATACGGGAACTCGTTTGTGTTCAGCTTTACCCAGCCGCCGCCCTCGGGCTGTTCGCCGGGGACGTATCCGGAAAGCTTCGACACCGAAGCGGAAATTTTTTTTGCCAGATTAAATTTTGCCATCTTTCAAAGACTCCTCAAATTCGCGCGCCTCGCGCGCGCATTGCGAAATGTCGGGCACCGCCTTCGCGCGCGCGCCGCCCGCGAGCCTCTCGATATACGGGTCGGGCTTGCGCGCCAGATCGAACGGCTCGGCGGGAATGTCGTCGCCGTCGATGTCGAGCTCGTCGACGGGGTCGATGTCGTCGAAGAGCATCGAGATTCTGCGCGCCTCGTCCACGAGCAGCTCCATCGGGCGCGAGACGCGGAAATTTTTGTCGACGTATTCGACCATCATCGGGTAGCGCAGCTTTTCGTAGCGCAGCTTGATGTCCTCGACCTCCCTGTTCGGGACGCCCGAGCGGCGCGAGAGCAGCAGGCAGTCGGAAAAATGCGCGAGCGCGTCGGCGTAGGGCATGCATTCTTTCTTGTGGCGCACGACCGCCGCGCAGTCGAGCACGCCCCAGATCCGCGCGAGCCTGATCTTCCCGCAATCGACGGTTTTTTTGAACTCCTCGATTTCGTCGGCAAGATTTTTTGTCGAGTCGGCGATGTAGAAAACGTGCGTTATGCGCGACTCGTCGAGCTTGGCGATTTTCGCGCGGGCGTCTTCGGCGTCGGAATACCGCACAAAGCCCGCGATCGGCGCAGAGGCGATTTTCGCGTCGAACTCGGTGTGCGTCTCATTGTCCGAGACGAACACCGCGCAAAAATCGTCGTCGCCGAGCGCCTTGAAAATCACGTCGGCGCAGACGCCGCACCTTCCCGAGGTCGGCGAGCCAATTATCAGATATGCGGGTATTGCCATTTTAAATCCTCGCGGCGCGCTGCGCCAAAAGCGCGTCGGCGCAGACTAAAGCCGCCATCGCCTCGACAATCGGGACGGCGCGCGGAAGAACGCACGGGTCGTGCCTGCCGCGCCCGGCGACCGTCGCGGCACCGAGATTGCGGTCGAGCGTTGGCTGTTCGCGGGCGATAGTCGCGGTGGGCTTGAACGCCGCGCGGAAATCGACGGAACGCGACGTTGTTATCCCGCCGAGCACGCCGCCGGCGTTGTTGGTAAGGGTTGTAGGCTTGCCGTCCGCGCCGAGCGCGAAAATATCGTTGTGCTGCGAGCCGAACATTCGCGCGGCGGAAAAGCCGCTGCCGATTTCAAACCCCTTGACGGCGGGAATGGACAAAATCGCCTTGCCGAGCTCCGCCTCGAAGCGGTCGAAAACCGGATCGCCCAACCCCGCGGGAAGCCCCTCTATGCGGCAGCGGATCACGCCGCCCAAGCTGTCGCCCTCGGCGCGCGCCTTTTTGATGAATTCTTCCATCTTCGCGGAAGTCTGCGGGTGCGGGCAGCGCACGGGGCTCGCCTCGATCTCCTCAAGCGGCGGGGTCTCCGAAACCGCGGGCATCGCTATCGCGTGGACGCTCTCGACCCATGCGGTTATCGACACCCCCGCGCCCAAAACTTTCCGCGCAACCGCGCCCGCCGCGACGCGCCCTATCGTCTCGCGCGCGGAGCTTCTGCCGCCGCCGCGCGGGTCGCGAACGCCGTATTTCATGTCGTAGGTGAAGTCGGCGTGCGACGGCCTCCAAAGCTTGGCGATCTCGGCGTAATCCTGCGAGCGCTGGTCTTTGTTCGCGACAACCACGCAAATGGGCGTGCCGAGCGTCTTGCCCTCGAACACGCCCGAGAGAATTTCGCATTTGTCGTCCTCGGCGCGCTGGGTCGTGAGGGCGCTCTGCCCGGGGCGGCGCCTGTCGAGCTCGCGCTGAATGTCGCCTTCGGACAAGTCCAGCATTGACGGGCAGCCGTCGATTACGCAACCGACCGCCGCTCCATGGCTCTCGCCGAATGTCGCCACGCGAAATATCTTTCCGAATATGCTGCCCATATTTATATAACATACGCTATTGCCCTCCGCTTTCAAGCCCTAATTGAAGCCAAAAACGCCCCCCGCCGCCGCGCGAAACCGCCGCGCGCGGGCGCAAAAAAAGGCGCCCGCTCAAGGGGCGCCTTAAAAAATTTTTTCGCAAAAATTAGAACTTAAAGTTTATCTGCGCCGACATGACGTGAATGTGGCCGTAATAGTAGCCGTTCACCGTCTGGGAAATCGGGGGTTCGCTGCGACTAACATCGCTGTTGCCGATCGTCATAATGTAAATGTACGCCAAGTCGAACGAGATGTTTTCGGCGAGCTGGTAGCCCAAGCCGCACGAATACCACAGGCGGTCGCTGCACGGAATCCTGACAGTGCGCTCCGCGGCGCCGCGGACAGGGCTTTCGTCATACGCCACGCCGAAGCGCAAAATGAGCTTCTTGAGGCACTCCGGATTGTAGTGCACGCCGAACGCCACGCGCGAGGTGTCTTTCCAGTTTTCGGGAGTCGTGGAGGGTACCGCGCCCGTGACAGGAAGCTCGTCGAACGTTGACCAGCGGGTGTAGGCGTAGTCGAGCATCACCGCGAAGTTGTCGAACATTCCGGGGAGCTTTTGGTAAACGCCCATGTTGAAGCTGTCGGGCATTTGAACCGACGCGGTGATGTCGCCCACGATAGAGCCCGCGATGCGCGCGCTGCCGTCCAAATCCTGCTGGACGGCGCTTCTCCAGTGGAACGCGGCTCTGCCGCCCTCGGCGTATTTCACCGTAAAGCCGACGTTTCCGCCGACGCCCCAGCCGCTGCCGGTAAGCTTGATGGTGCTCATCGTCGCGATGGGATGCGCGCTTGTGAGCTTGCAATAGATGTACTGCGCGCTGATGCCGCCGCTGACCGAGAGCCAGTCGGTGACTTTGTAAACGATGCTCGGATTGACGTCGATTGTCATCAAATAGCTGTGCATGCCCTGCATGCCGCCGACGGTTCTAAAGTCGTCCTCGTATTTCGACTCGAGCCCGAACGGGGCTGTGACCGAAAGCGTCGCGGAGAGGTCGTCGGTAAACTTGTGCCCGAAGAAGAAATTGGGGACATATGAGTTTACGGCGCAGTCGTAGTCTTTGTCGTCGCCCGCATTGTGCAGCCCGAGAGTCGGGAGCACGAGCGACAGCCCCATCGACGCGGTGGTCGTTCCCGCCTCGATGTCGGCGAAGGCGAACGCCGACGGGTTGTTGTAGGCGGCGGTGGAATCGTCGTTGGCGTTTGTCACCGCGCCCGCCATGGAGGTTCCCATATTGGACGCCCCTTGTTCGAGTATCTGGAAGCCCGCCCCGTATGCCTGCGCCGACAGCGCAATGCACGCCGCGGCGGCGGCAGTTTTTGCTAATTTGATGTTTTTCATAACGAATGTAAGACCAATAAAAAAATGAACGATTGTTCATTGTCAAGGCGATTTGTGAACGTTCGTTCACTTTTTTCCGCGCCCCGCCGCGGGAAAATTTTTCGCGAAAAAACAAAAAAGAGAAAACCCTTGCCTATGCGGGAAATATCGGCAGACTTGAGCCAAGAATGAAGGATACCCGGACAAAAATTTTGGAGACGACCTTTCTGCTCCTGCTCAAAAAGGGCTACGACGCCGTCTCCGTGAGCGACATTCAAAAGAAGCTCGGAATGTCGCGCGGGCTGCTCTACCGCTATTTTAAAAACAAGTCCGACCTTATCATCGCCGCGTGCGCGCAGTATTTTTTCGACGGCTACCTGAACACGATAGACCTCGAAAACATTTCGCTTAAAGATTTCATCGCGCACATAATCGAGGTTGAAAATTCCCTCTCGCAGTGCGGCAGGCACAAGGTGGACATCTTGAAATACAACACGCTCTACTCCGCGGTGATAATGCGCGAGCCGCGCTTTCAGGCGTTCGCCCTCGGCGAGTTCGCGAAGGCGATTGTCGTGGTGCGCAACGCGAAAAAGCGCGGCGAGATCAAAGGCTCGATCCCCGACAACTTCGTGGGCGCGACTCTCCTTTCAATCCTCGGCAGGACGACGTATATAACCTACACCCCGACCGACGACTATGTGCGGCGCAGAATCAGGGAAGACTTGGAGCGCTTCTACGCGCTCATAAAAAAATAGCCGCGCCTAATCGAAAAACAGCGCCGCCACAAGCGTCGCGCTTTTGGCTTTCGCGCCGCCTTTGTCCCACTCGATTTTCTCGCCGAAAAGCTCCGATACCGCGCGCGACACGTCGAAGCCCGCGCCCTCGAAAGACCGGCGCATTTTTTCGGGAAACGCGCACGGCTTGTTTTCCGATCGCGGGCATTTTTCCAAAGCGCAGTTCGCGCACTTGCCCGCGAAAAACGCGACGCCCCCAAGCTTCTTTTCAAGCCCGAGCATGAGGGCGTCGAACCCCGCGCGCTCGGCGAAATGCGCCGCGGCGACGTCTCCGCGCGCGTCCACCCTGCGCAAAACAATCCGCACTTTTGAAAACGCGCGAAGATTTAGTTTTTCGGCATACGGCGGGCACGACCAGCGCGCGCCGTACTCGGGGCATTTTTTGCAAAGCTCCACCGACATCGAATCGTCGGCGAAGCGCGAAAAAAATTCCTCCGAGGAAAGCGTCAGCTCGAAGTCGGGCATAGTTTTAAGCCGCGCCCCGCTTGGGATTGGCGCCGATTCCGCAGACCCACAGCGCAAGGCAAGTCAGCGCGCCGTTGACGATAAGAAGCGTAAAGCCGAGGTCGAAGCCGAGCCCCGCGCGGAGCCCCTCGTTTATTGCAAAGCACAGCACGGGCGCGGCGACCGCGATGTAGGGCGCGGCGCCGTCGCGTATCGGGCGCTTTGTGAAAATCCCGAACAAGAAGAAGCCCAGCAGCGGCCCGTAGGTGTACGAAGCGAGCTTGTAAACGAGGTTTATCACAGCGTCGTTGCTCGCCACGTAGAAGAAAACGATAAGCAGGAAAAACAGCGTCGCGAAGCCCGCGTGCACGAGGTTTCGCAGAACGACTTTTCTCCCCTCGGAGATGTCGGCGCGCGTCTCGAATTTGAGGAAGTCGACGCAGAACGAGGTCGTCAGCGAGGTCAGCGCGTTCGCCGCGCTCGGGTACGACGCCGAGATCAACCCCACAAGGAAGAACGTCCCCGCGAAAAGCCCCATGTAGCGGCTCGCCACTGCGGGGAAAATCTCGTCGGTCTTGGTTATCCCGAGAGCCTCCATTCCGCCGATTTTATCGACATACATGCAAAGCAGCGCGCCCAAAAGCAGGAAGAAATAATTGACCGCGATCTGTATCGCGCTCGAGGAGTAAAAATTTTTCTGGGCGGATTTGATGTCGGCGCACGCGAGCGATTTTTGCATCATCGCTTGGTCGAGCCCCGTTATCGCGATTGAAATAAACACGCCCGCGACGAGCTGCTTGAAGATGTTTGTCGCCGAGTCCCAGCGCATGTCGACTAGGTCGCAAAAATGCGTGCCCTCGATGTTCGGGTTCTTGCCGTTCGCGACCGCGGAGACCATGTCGGCGAAGCCCCAGTCCATTTTTTGGCAGACGAAAATTATCGTCATCAAAACGGCGAGAAGCATGAACGTCGTCTGGAGAACGTCCGTCCAGATTACGGTTTTTACGCCGCCCCTGTAAGTGTAAAGATACAGCACCGCCAGAAACACGAACGTCACGAGCGCGAACACGCTTATGTCGAGAGCCGAGTGCGCCTGCCACTCGCCGCCCTTTGGGACGAACGTGTACAAGACGAGCGTGACGACGAAAATCCTCACCGCCGCGCCGAGCACGCGCGAGACGAGAAACACCGCCGAGCCCGTCTTGTGCGTCCTCTCGCCGAAGCGGATTCCGAGATACGCGTAGATGGAGGTTATGTTCATTCGGTAGTAGAGCGGCAGCAGAACCTTCGCGATTATTATGTAGCCGACGACAAACCCGAACACGAGCGGCATATAATAAAAGTTCTGCTTCATCACGTTTCCGGGGACGGAAACAAACGTCACGCCGGAAATGACCGTGCCGACCATTCCGTAGGCGACGACCGCCCACGGCGCCTTTCTGTCGCCGGAGAAGAACGACTTCGCCGTGAGCTTGCGCGAGGTCAGGCGCGAGACCGCGAACATCGCCGCCATGTACGCGGCGAACACGGTTATCAAAAGCCACAAAGGATACTGCTGCATGACGCCCTCCCCTCCGCGCTATTTTTTGGATTTCTGATACGCGTCAACCGCCGCGCGCACCGAGCCGTGCTCGAGGAGCATCGACTTGGCGAGCTCGTAGTCGGCGATGCCGGTCTCGTCCATGATCATTCGCGAGCCCCTGTCGACGAGCTTCGAGTTCGTCAGCTGCATATCGACCATCTTGTTGCCCTTGACGCGCCCGAGCTTTATCATGATCGACGTCGAAATCATGTTGAGCACCATTTTTTGCGCCGTGCCGGACTTCATGCGCGTGCTGCCCGTGACGAACTCGGGGCCGACCACGACCGCGATCGGTATCTCGCACGCGGCGGCGATCGGCGAGTCGGGGTTGCAGACGATGCAGCCGGTCGTAAGCCCGATTTCCCTCGCGCGCTTAATCGCGCCGAGAACGTAGGGCGTCGTGCCCGACGATGCGATCCCCACGAGGGTGTCGTCGGCGCCCGGCGAAAATTTTTCGAGATCGCGCCAGCCCTGCTCGGCGTTGTCCTCGGCGTTTTCGGCGGCCTTGCGTATCGCGCCGTCGCCGCCCGCGATTATGCCGATTACGATGCCGTCCGGCACTCCGTAAGTCGGGGGAATTTCCGAGGCGTCTACAATCCCGAGCCTGCCGCTCGTGCCGGCTCCCATGTAGAAGAGGCGGCCGCCGCGCTTCATTTTTTCGGTAGCGGCGTCGACGAGCTTGCCAATCTGCCCGAGCTGTTTTTCGACGGAAAACGCCACGGTTTTGTCCTCCGCGTTTATGCCGCGGAGAAGCTCGTCCGTGCTCATTTTGTCGAGGTTGGAATAGTGCGAGGGTTGTTCGGTGATCTTCATGTTTTTTCCTTTTTTAAAAAAATGCGTTTGCGCAAAGCGGCGGCTGCCGCTCGGGCAAATCTTCGGCGATTTTCTTTTTCATTGGCGGGGCGCGTCAATTAAAAATGCGAGATTATTTGAGGAAAAGTCAAAATAGTGCAAAATATTAAAAATCCAGCTCAATCTTCGGCGGCGGCGATCCACCGCTCGTAGATCCTTTCCCACGCCGCGACCGCAAACGCCGTCAGCGGAATCGCGAGCACCATTCCGAGAATTCCGCCCAGCGCGATCCCCCAGAAAAACACCGAGAATATTATGACCGTCGGGTGAAGCCCCGTTCTCTCGCCCATGATTTTCGGCGTCAGGACATATCCCTCAAGGCACTGCACCGCGCAAAACACCGCGAGCGAAACCGACGCCAACACCCAGCCGCCGCCGTCCTGGAGAGCCGCGACGGGCAGAATCGTCCCGAGCCCGATTATCGTCCCGAGATACGGCACAATGTTGAGCATTCCCGCGCAAAAGCCGAGCATAAACCCGAAGCGCACGCCCGCGAGCATAAGGCCCGTCCCGAGCAGAAGCCCCATTATCAGCGCGATCAGCATCTGCCCCCTGAAAAACGCCGACATAATTTCCGCGAACCGCCGCGCGAAAAACACGACGTCCTCGCGCTTCGACGGCGGAAGAAATTTCAGGTTGCCCTCGAGCCTCGAATAAAAATCGAATTTCGACGCGAGCATATAATATAAATAGATCGGCGCGACCGCGAACGCCGCCGCGAACGAGAAGAACGCCGTCAGCCCGCCCGTCGCCGCGGCCGCCGTCTTGAACAGCTGCTTCGCCGACTTCGCCGCGCAGTCGAGCGAAAGATTTTCCGACGCCGCCTCTTTGAGCTCCGCGATGCGCTTTGCAATCTCGGCTTTCGACTCTGGGAATTTTTCCGCAAAGACTCGCGCCGCGGTGTCTATCGCATGCGGGACCTCCGCGCAAAGGCGGGACGCCTCCGAGACCGCCCTCGGCACCGCAAGCGCCGCGAACGCCGCCGCGAACGCCGCGAGCAAAACAAACACGAGCGCGCACGCCGCCCCCGCCGAAATCCGCAATTTGCGCGATACAAGTCCGACCGCGGGGGATAGAATGAACGAGAGAATCAGCGCCGCCGCGATTGGCGCGACAACCGCCGCGAACGCCGACAAAAACTGCGCCGCGAGCGCGAACAAAAGCACCGCGAACGCCCCGATGACACAAATCGCCGCGCAAGTCAGCGCGAATGCGAAAACTTTTTTCTGGAAAGGCGTAAACATTTGTAAAAAATATGCCGAAAAACACCCTCGAATGCAAACAAAAACCGACACGCCCCAGCCGCCCGCCGAGTCCGAAAAAATGGAAATCCGCGGCGCGCGCGAGCACAATTTAAAAAACATCGACCTCGACATTCCGCGCGGGAAAATCGTCGCGTTCACGGGGCGCAGCGGCTCGGGGAAGTCGTCGCTGGCGTTCGACACGATCTACGCGGAGGGCTACCGCAAGTATATGGAAAGCCTCTCCGCCGACGCGCGCAGGCTGCTCAGCCAAATCGACAAGCCCGCGGTCGACTCGATACGCGGGCTATCGCCGGTAATCGCGATCGAGCAGGCGAAGTCGCTCGGGTCGAACCCGCGAAGCACCCTCGCGACCCTCACCGAAATCGCCGACTACGCCCGCCTGCTCTGGAGCCTCGCGGGGGAGCAGCGGTGCCCGGAAGACGGCGGAAAAATCTCGCGCCGCAGCGTTGACGAATGTGTCGACGCCGTGATGTCGCTGCCGCCCGATTCGCGCGTTTACATTCTTTCGCCGCGCGGCGAGTTTAAGCCGCAGGCGGCGCGCGCGGAAATAAAAAACCTGCGCCAAAGGGCGTGGCAAAGGGCGCGGCTCGCGGGCGAAATCTTCGACCTCGACGACCCCGAAGCCGAGCGCGCGGCGCTCGCGAAAATTCCCGCGAAAGGCTCCGCGAAGCTCGAGCTTGTCATCGACAGGTTTCCGCTTGAATCGGTCTCGCGCGGGAGGGTCGCCGACTCTCTCGAGCTCGCCCTGCGCGAGGGCGGCGACAAGGCGATAGCCGCTTATTTTTGCGCGGGCGGCGAAAGCGGCGAGCTCGCCTTGAGCACCGCGTTTTCGTGCGAAAAGTGCGGGCGGACATACGCGCCGATCGGCGTCAGGAATTTTTCGTTCAACCACCCCGACGGCGCCTGCCCCTATTGCGGCGGCATCGGGCGCGTCATGCGCGCGCAGGAAAGGCTCGCTGTGCCCGACGCGTCAAAGAGCGTGCGCGGCGGGGCGATAAAGGCGTGGCGCTTGGGCGCGAAGAGCATAATCATCGCGCACAACAGAATTTTGAGGCAGCTCGCCGAGCAAATCCCGTTCGACCCCGACACCCCGTGGCGCGACCTTCCCGAAAAGACGCGCAAAATTCTGCTTTACGGCGACGACTCGCGCACGTATCTGCTGCGGCTTAAGCGCGGCAACTGCAAGCCGGCGGAAGTGCGCTTCGCGGGCGTCCTCGCCGAGGTCGACAGGCTCTGCGCTGAGACCTCGAGCGACGGCCTGCGCGCGCGTCTTTCGGTTTTCCAAACATCGTCGGTCTGCCCCGAGTGCGGCGGCACGCGCTTTTGCGCGCGCACGCGCAACGTGTTTGTCGAGGGCGTCTCCTACGACAAATTTTGCGGCATGTCCGTTGAAAGCGCGCTCGCGTTCGCCGAGAGCCTCGCGAAGAATCCGAAGTACGCGCCGTTCATCGACGCGGTGAACGGGCTGCGCGAGAGGCTCGGATTTCTGCGGGAAGTCGGGCTTTCATACATCGGTCTCGGGCGCGAGGCCGCGACGCTCTCGGGCGGCGAGGCGCAGCGCGCGAAGCTCGCCACGCAGCTTGGAATGAATCTGACGGGCGTCACCTACGTTCTCGACGAGCCGACAATCGGGCTGCACCCGTCCGACGACGCCATGCTCATAAACGCCCTGCGCGGATTGCGCGACAAAGGCAACAGCGTCCTGCTCGTCGAGCACGACGAAGCCGCGCTGCGCGCCTCGGACTGGATTGTCGAGCTCGGGCCCGAAGCGGGCGAGGCGGGAGGCAAGCTCGTTTTCAACGGCACTCTCGCGGACTGCATGAAGTCGAAAGAGTCGCGAACGGGCATGTATCTTTCCGGCCGCGCGAAAATCGACCGCCCCGCGCCGAAGCTCGAGCCGCTCGGCGGCTGGCTGACGGTCAAGGGCGCGCGCGAAAACAATCTTAAAAACATCGACGCGAAGTTTCCCGTCGGGCTTCTGACGGTGGTCTGCGGGGTGTCGGGCTCGGGCAAGAGCACGCTTGTAAACGACATTCTCGCGAAGCACGCCGCGGTAAAGCTAAACGGCGCCAAGGAGCTCGGCGGGGCGCACGGCGGAATTTTCGGGCTTGAAAATTTCGACACCTGCGTGAGGGTCGACCAGTCGCCGATAGGCAAAAGCCCGCGCTCAAACCCCGCCACCTACACAAAGCTTTTCGACCTTCTGCGCGAGCTCTACGCGCAGACCGCGCTCGCGAAAGTGCGCGGCTACTCGGCGGGGCGGTTCAGCTTCAACGTCAAGGGCGGGCGCTGCGAGCAGTGCCGCGGCGACGGCTCGATATGCCTCGACATGCAGTTTCTCGGCGAGGTTTACATAACCTGCCCGTCGTGCGGCGGCAAGCGGTACAACCGCGAGACGCTCGAAGTGCGCTACAAAAATCTGAACATCGCCGAGGCTCTCAACCTTACGGTCGACGAGGCTCTCGAAGTGTTCGCCGCGCACCCGCGCATCGCCGCGAAGCTCAAAACGTTGAGCGACGTCGGGCTCGGGTACATCAGGCTTGGGCAGCCGGCGAACACGCTGTCCGGGGGCGAGGCGCAGCGCATAAAACTTTCCCTCGAGCTTTCGCGGCGGACGAACGGGCGCGCGCTTTACATACTCGACGAGCCCACGACGGGGCTCCACTGGGACGACATCGACAAGCTTTTAAAGCTCCTGTTCGAGCTGCGCGACGCCGGCAACACGATCATCGTGATAGAGCATCACCCCGACTTCATAAAGCTCGCCGACAGGCTCATCGAGCTTGGCCCGACCGGCGGCGAAGGCGGCGGCAGAATAATCTACGAGGGCGACTACTCCAGCCTAAAACGCGCCGACACCCCCACCGCGAAATTCGTCCGATAGCCGCATTTTAGTTAAAAACACGCTTGACAAACACTACGCCAATGGCGTATTGTGCTTTCGTGATAATAATAAGAACCAGTTCTTATTTGAAAGCAGTTAAGCGAATGGGCATAACAGCCGAAACTGAAAAGAAACTTTTTGGTGAATTGATTGAAAATCCCGAAAAGGGCGATTTGATAGTTGGCGGCGGCGGAGCCCGAAAAATCCGCATTGCGCTTGGCAATCGCGGAAAAAGCAAGGGTGCGAGAGTTATCTACACCTTTTTTAAAATGCACGACAAAATATTTCTTCTTTTCGCCTACAGAAAGTCAGTTCAAGAAAATTTAACGGCGGAACAAATCAACAAAGTAAGCGCGGCAATAGAGACGCTTGAGGAGGCATTAAACAATGGATAAGGAAATTTTTGACGGAATAATGGAAGGCTTGCAAGAAGCGATTGACGTATCGCGCGGCAAGCGCAAACCTACGAGCGTGGTGGAAATCCCCGCAAATCCTAAATTGGTTCGGCAGCAGCTTAAGCTTTCGCAACCTCAATTCGCGAGGTTTATAGGTGTTAAAGTCGATACATTGCGCAACTGGGAACAAGGAAGGCGCCGCATACCTTCTACCGCGCGGACGTTGATTCGCATCGCGCAGAAACACCCAAAAATCATTCTTGAAATGGCGCAATAATCGTCCCGATTGGGTCAAGAACGAAAAACCCCGCGGGCGGGCGCGCGCGGGGCGGAAAATGGCAGGAGCGGGGGGACTCGAACCCTCGACCAACGGTTTAGAAAACCGCTGCTCTATCCACTGAGCTACGCTCCCATTCTCGAAAGAGCGGATTCCCCGCCCTCTCTCTTATTTAAAGCCTGCCGTTTATACCCCGCCACGCCCCCCTTGCAAGAAAATTTTTAATCAACATTTTTATCGACACGCGCGCTTTCCGGCGATAATGTCGCGCACGGATTTAATTCACAAAAAAACGTAAAATATATCACACTATGGCCAAACAAAAAATACCCACCACTATCATAAACAAAGACGACAAAGCCCTCGAGACCGCGCTGAGCATGGTCAACAAACAGTTCGGCGAAGGCTCGCTTATCAGGCTCGGCGAGGCGTTCAAAATGAACGTCGAAACAATCAGCACCGGCTCGGTGGCGATCGACCTCGCCCTCGGCGTCGGCGGCTTGCCGCGCGGCAGAATCGTCGAAATCTACGGGCCCGAATCGTCGGGCAAAACAACCCTCTGCCTCTCCCTCATCGCCGAAGCGCAGCGCAATGGCGGCAACGCCGTTTTCATCGACGTCGAGCACGCTCTCGACCCCAAATACGCGAAAGTCGTGGGCGTAAACCTTGAAAATTTAATGGTCGCCCAGCCCGAGTGCGGCGAGGACGCGCTCAACATCGCCGAAACCCTGATCCGCTCGGGCGCGATAGACGTCGTCGTGGTCGACTCCGTCGCGGCTCTCGTCTCGCGGCAGGAGCTTGACGGCCAGATGGGCGACACCACCGTCGGGCTTCAGGCTCGCATGATGAGCCAGGCGATGCGCCGCCTGACGGCCGCCATCAGCAAGACAAACTGCATCTGCGTTTTCACAAACCAAATCCGCGAAAAAATCGGCGTGATGTTCGGCAACCCCGAAACAACCCCCGGCGGCAGGGCGCTAAAATTCTTCGCCTCGGTCAGAATCGACATTCGCAGAATCGGCCAGATAAAAGACCCGTCGGGCAAGGTTATCGGCAACCGCACGAAGATAAAAGTCGTCAAGAACAAGGTCGCCCCGCCGTTCACCGAGTGCGAATTCGACATCATGTACAACGAGGGAATTTCGATGACCGGCAGCCTTATCGACCTCGGCATCGAGCACAAAATCCTCGAGAAAAAAGGCGCGTGGATTTCCTACGACGGCGAGCTTATCGGGCAGGGGCGCGAGTCCGCCAAGGCGTATCTTATGCAGCACCGCGACGTCGCGGACAAAATCCGCGAGGCAATCGAGGGCAAGGTGCGCGTCGTGGGCGGAACGGCCCTCGGCGAGAACGACTCACCTTCCGCGGAGTAGCCGCAGGTCGAGAATCCGCTGGTTTGACGAGCCTCTGAAGCGCAGCGAAATGTCTTTGAGAGCCTCGACAAACGGCCCGTCGACGAGAACGTCGATGTTGTCCAAAAGCGCGTCCGTCGCCTCGCAATGGACGCGCCCTCCCGCGAGCAAATCGCGGTCGTAAACGTATCCCGTATAGGCCCAGACGGTCTTTTCGGGATACGTTTTTTTTGCGCGCAGAACAAGCGGCAGAAGCGCGCGCTGGTTGGGGATTTCAAACGGGTCGCCGCCAAGGAGCGTCAGCCCGTTTATATACGGCCGCGCCAAGAGCGAGATTACTTCGTCCTCGGCGCGGGCGTCGAACGGCTTGCCGAACGCGAAGTCCCACGTCTCGGGGTTGAAGCAGCCCTTGCACTTGTTCGAGCACCCCGAGACGAAAAGCGACACGCGCACGCCGTCGCCGTTCGCCACGTCGCTCGCCTTTATCGCGGAATAATTCATTAAAGGTGCAGCACCCTTTCCTTGATTTCCTGCGTGCGCCCCTGGTTCCAATACTGCGTGCCGATATACCCGCAGGTGCGGCGCGCGACATTCATCGTGGACTGGTTTGTGTTCCCGCATTTCGGGCAGCGCCAGATGAGCTTGCCCGACTCGTCCTTGACAATCTCGATCTCGCCGTCGAAGCCGCAGTTTTGGCAATAGTCGCTCTTTGTGTTGAGCTCGGCGTACATGATGTTGTCGTAGATGAAATATATCAGCTGGAGAACCGCCTCGATGTTGTTTTGCAGGTTCGGGACTTCTACATAGCTTATCGCCCCGCCCAGCGACAAATCTTGGAACTGCGCCTCGAACGCGAGCTTGTCGAACGCGTCGATCGGCTCGGTCACGTGGACGTGGTAGCTGTTTGTGATGTAGTTTTTGTCGGTGACGCCCTCGATTTTCCCGAAGCGCTTTTGCAGGCATTTCGCGAAGCGGTATGTCGAGGATTCAAGCGGCGTGCCGTAGAGCGCGAAGCCGATTGTGGTTTTCGCCTTCCACTTCGCGCACGCGGCGTTGAGCGCCTTCATGATGTCGAGGGCGAACGGCGTCGCGGACGGATCGGTGTGGCTTACGCCCTTCATGTAGCGGACGCACTCGCAAAGCCCCGCGTAGCCGAGGGAGATCGTCGAGTAGCCGCCGAGGAGCAGGCGGTCGATAGTCTCGCCGCGCTTGAGCCTCGCGATGGCGCCGTGCTGCCAGAGAATGGGCGCGGCGTCGGATAGCGTTCCTTTCAGGCGGTTGTGGCGGCACATGAGAGCCTTGAAGCAAAGCTCGAGGCGCTCGTCGAGAATCTGCCAGAAGCGCGCCATGTCTTTGCCGCTCGAGAGCGCGACGTCCACAAGGTTGATCGTCACCACGCCTTGGTTGAAGCGGCCGTAGAATTTGTATTTTCCGTCGGCGTCGCGCCACGCCGAGAGCGCCGAGCGGCAGCCCATCATCGGGAAGCAGTTGCCCTCTTTGAGCTCCTTCATTTTTTTCTCGCTGATGTAGTCGGGCACGAGCCTGCGCGCCGAGCACTTCGCCGCGAGCTCCGTGAGGTAAAAATACTTCGAGCCCGGGCGCACGTTGCTTTCCTCGAGAACGTAGATGAGCTTCGGGAACGCGGGGGAAATGAGCACGCCCGCCTCGTTCTTGACGCCCTCGTAGCGCTGCTTGAGAGCCTCCTCGATGATCATCGCAAGATCCTTTCTTTCGCGCTCGTCGCGCGCCTCGCCGAGATACATAAAGACCGTCACAAACGGAGCCTGCCCGTTCGTCGTCATGAGCGTGACGACTTGGTATTGGATAATCTGCACCCCGCGCGCGATCTCGCGGCGCAGGCGCTTTTCGACGATCTCTTCAAGCTTGTCGGGGTCGATAGTCGCGCCGGCGCCGCTGAGCTCTTCGGAAAGCTCGGCGCGGATTTTTTCGCGCGAGATTTGCACGAACGGCGCAAGGTGCGTGAGGGTTATGCTCTGGCCGCCGTACTGGCTGCTCGCGACCTGCGCGATAATCTGCGTGGCGATGTTGCACGCCGTGGCGAAGCTGCGCGGCTTCTCGATGAGAGTGCCGGAAATCACCGTTCCGTTTTGGAGCATGTCCTCGAGGTTGACCAAATCGCAGTTGTGCATGTGCTGCGCGAAATAGTCCATGTCGTGGAAGTGGATTATGCCCTGCTCGTGCGCCTCTACGACGTCGTGCGGCAGGAGAATTCTGCGCGAGATGTCCTTCGAGACCTCGCCCGCCATGTAGTCGCGCTGGACGCTGTTGACGGTCGGGTTTTTGTTCGAGTTCTCCTGCTTGACTTCCTCGTTGTTGCACTCGATGAGCGCGAGAATGTTGTTGTCGGTGGAGTTCGCCTGCCTGATGAGGTTGCGCACGTAGCGGTACGTGATGTATTTTTTCGCGACCTCATACGCGCCGCACTCCATTATGCGGGTCTCGACGATGTCTTGAATTTCCTCGACGGCGAGCGCGCGGTCGAGCGCGCGGCTGACGCCCTCGACGTATTCGCCGATGTTTTGAATGTCGCGGCTTGTGAGGGCGTTTTTAAAATCGACCGTGCGGTTTGCCTTCGATACCGCGGCGATAATTTTTCCGATGTCGAAATCTTCCTCGACTCCGCTGCGCTTGATGATCTTCATTGGGCGCCCCCCGATTTTTTGGAGGTGGCGGCGAAGCTAAACTGCCGCGCGTTTTGCGCGGGAACGGGCGCCGCCGAGCGCGGCGCGAAATACTGCGGGTTTCTCATTTTATAATATCCTTTCGTTGCCGTTTGCGCGCGGCGATTTTTCCGGATGCCCGCATAAAAAAATACGACGAAATTGGAGCGCGCACGCGCGCCCCGACAGCGCCGACCCCTCATGCGGGAAGCCGAACGGTAGTTCGCCCAACGACACGTCTTCTGGCTCGATTCCGTACGCTTTTGCAAGCGTCGGCAAACCCGCCTTCCCGGGGCTTTCGCGCCCAGTGGCTCGTGGGTTTGCCTGCGGAATTTTTACAGCGGCGCGACCGCACCCGAATTTCACGGGTTTCCGTTTGTCGCAGGCGTCATGAAGGAATTTGCGCAATAAATCCCTCCGTTAAAAAGAACGTTTTTTAAACTATGCGCGGAGCGCTCCGATTACAACAAGATTTTTTATTTTTTTGCGAAAAATCGGCAACTACTTGCCGCGCAAGAACCGGAACGGGAAAAGCGGCATGGACTCGGCGTTGTAAACGCACGGCTCCGACACGAGATGCCGACCCCAGAGATAGCGGACGCCGTCGATTTTCGAGCCGTCCGCCGACTTGAACAAAATCTTCGAGCCCGAGACCTCGACTTTCGCGTCCTGCCATTTCCCGCCGACGTAAACCGCGAAGCGCCGCGGATCGCCGCGCATTTCGATCGGGCAGCCGCGCGTTTGAATTTCGACTTCCGCGCAGTCCTCGCCGAACTTCGCGCCCTTTGCAAACGGCGAGAACGCCCCGCCGCCGCCGATGCCGTACTCGCCCGCGAGCACCGCCCGCGCGAGGCGGTCGGCGACGGGCTTTTTCTTCGCGGGGTGGATATTCATCTCGTCGCCGCAGTCGATTGAAAAGGCGGTGTAAACTTTTGTGTTGCGCGCGGCGCCGAGCAGCTGGCCCTCCCGCGCCTCGCCCCAATTTGCGGGGTTTTTGCCGTATGATGAAAGCTGCACCTGCGCGAACGGGACGTCGCCGAAAAGCTCGCGCCAAGCCTTTATCACAACGCCGAGCTCGTCGGCGAATTCGCGCGCGCGGAGCCCAGCGTTCGACTCCCCCTGATACCACAAAATTCCCGCGACCGACAGCCCGTCGAGGGGCGCGACTTTCGCGTTGAAGTTGTACGCGGCGGCGCTCGAGTCGGGCTGCGGAGATATCTTCGACGGCGGCACAAACGCGCGCCAGCCCGCGCCTTTCGGGCGCTTTTTCGTTTTGGCGAATTTTTCCATCAGCGCGGCGTAGTCGGCGCAAGCCTTTTCGTAGCCGCCGTTTTTCCAGCTCTCGATTTTTTTCTTAAAGTCGGAGAAGCGCTTTTCGAGCGTCTTTGCCCCGCCCATGTATTTTTCGGGAACCCACGCGATCATCGGCGAGCCGCCGAGCGCCACGTGCAAAATCCCCACCGGCACGCCGAGCTTTTCGCGCATGTCCTCGGCGAAATAGTAGCCTATCGCGCTCCAGAGCTCGACGCTCTTCGGGTCGGCCGAAGTCTGCCACTGCCACTGCTCGCCGTAGTCCTCCTGCGGGGTTTGGGCGAGCGCCGTCGAACACGTCGACGACTTTTCAAAATGCGTCATCGGCACATTTCCATATTCTTTTGGAATCGCGGAAAGCGGGTTTCTGAAGCAGCGAATGTCCTTGGCTTTCGCCGCTCTGGCGACGGCTTCCGCGCCGCCCTCGGTGGGCATCAAAGGCCACGCCATGTTGCTTTGCCCGCCGAGCACCCACACGTCGCCGACGAGAACGTTTTCAACTTTTTTCGCGCCAGCGCCGTTTTCTTTTACGCTCAAAACGCGCGACTCGCCCGACGCCTTCATCGGCTTTAGCGCCGTGGCCCACTTGCCGTCCTCGCCGGCTTTTGCAAAAACTTTTTGACCGGCGAACTCGACCTCGACCCGCGCCGAGGGCGAGGCCCAGCCCCAGATTTTAACGGGCTTTTCCCGCTGCAAAACCATATTGTCCGAAAAAATTTTCGGCAGCTTGATTTCCCCGAAAAGCGGCGCCGCGAGCGACGCGAACAACAAAACAAATATTCTCTTTGCCATGAAAATTTTTATTAGCCCCGCGCGGGGCGGCGTCAAGAAATTTTCAAAACAGGCGAGGCGCGGACACAATACCAAACAATACAAATTTGCTTGACTTGCCCCCGCGAAAAAAATTTCCTTGTTCCAAGAAGGAGACACCTATGAAAAAAATAAAGCTATATATTCTGGCGGGAACGGCGGCGGCCGCGCTCGCGGCGTGCTGCTCGGACGGCTTCAAATTCAATTCGCCCGAAGAGGACGCCGCGCTTCTTAAAGCGCAAAAGTCCGAAATTTTCGTCCCGTATAAAAAACTAACGCAGGGCCCCTACAAGCACTGGTTCGCCTACTACGACAAGCTCGAGGTCGACCCGACGGGCAGGTACGTCCTCGCGATGCGCACGTCTTTCGAGGGCAGGCGCCCGCAGATCGGCGACAAAATCGAGACGGGCATGATCGACCTTAAGGACAACTGCAAATGGATAAAGCTCGGCGAGTCCGACGCGTGGGGGTGGCAGCAGGGCTGCCAGCTCCAGTTCATTCCGAACACGAAGAGCAAAGTCATCTGGAACGACCGCGAGAAGGACAAGTTCGTCGCGCGCATAAAAGACATCGAAACCGGCGAGCTGCGCACGATAGACTCTACGGTTTACGCGCTCTCGCCCGACGGCAAGTGGGCGGTTACGGTCGATTATTCGCGCGTCAACGACATGCGCCCGGGCTACGGATACGCGGGCTTCGCCGACAAATACGCCGATCAAAAATTCCCCGCCGAGTCCGGAATTTTCAAGGTCGATTTACAGACGGGCGAGAAGAAGCTGATAATCTCTCACGCCGACGTGATGAAAATCCCGAACGCGCTCGACCCCGGCTTCACCGACGCCAAGCATTGGTTCAACCACCTGCTGGTCTCGCCCGACGGCAAGCGGTTCATCTTCCTGCACCGCTGGAGATACCCCGACGAGGCGCGCACGAAAAAATACAAGGGCGTGGGCGGCTTCGGCACTCGGATGTTCACAGCCGACGCCGACGGCAAAAACCTGCGCGTCATCGACCCGTATAACTACACCTCGCACTTCATCTGGGACACCGAGAGCAAGAACGTCGTCGCGTGGACGCGCATACCGGGCAAGGGCGACGGCTTCTTTGTCATCGAGGATTCGCCGACCGAAAACATCAAGCAGATCGGCAAGGGCGTGATGGTTGTCAACGGGCACAACACGTTCCTCAATTCCGAGTGGATTGTCAACGACACCTACCCCGACAAGAACCGCCACCAGACGGTCTACCTCTACAACGTCAAGACGGGCAAGCGCTACGACATCGCCAAGCTCTACGAGCCGCGCGAGGGCTTTAGGGGCGAATTCCGCTGCGACACCCACCCGCGCCACACGCCCGACGGCAAGAAGATCATCGTAGACTCCGCCCACGACGGCGGCCGCCAAATCTACATGTTCGACATCTCCGAAATCGTCAAGTAGCGGCGGCTCTCCCCGCGCGCGCTGGCGCAAAAAACAAAACGCCCCATCGCGGGGCGTTTTTTTGCGCCTGCGCATAAAAAATAGTCGCGCTAATCGAAGATAAATTTGCCGGTGTCGTAGCCGCGGGCGGCGGCTTTTGATTTTATCGCGGAAAGGGTCTCGGCGGGGAGAGTCGGCGCGCGGGCGAGAATCCACAGATACGATTTGTCCCTGCCGCCGACGAGCGCCCACTGGTAGTCGGGGTCGAGCTCGAGAATGTAGTAGTCGCCATAGAACGGCCAGAAGAACGACACCCGAAGCTTCGAGTAGTCGGATTTGTCGGGCGCGTATGCCTCGCCGCGAACCGACGTTAGCGAGCCGTCCTCCTTGGCGGCGCTGTTGACAACCGACACCGTCCCGTCGGGGTTGAGCGAGTATTCCGCTTTCACCGAGCGCATGCCTTTCTCGAACCAATTTTCAAACCGCGCGATCTCGTGCCACACGCCCATATAGCGCGCGGGGTCGAAATTTTTTACAGTCGGCACATCGCCGCCCTCCCCGCCGCCGCCCGCGCACCCCGCCAGCGCGAAAACCATCGCGCCGCAAAAAATAAAAAAAAGATTTTTCATAACCATTATCCGACATCGGCAAATTCCCGCCCTCCCCAAAAACAAAAAAACGCCGCGTTTTGTGCGGCGTTCGGAAAGCAGCTATCGCCCCGCGCGCTACAGCCCCATGTGGCGCTTGTACGCGGCGAGGGTGTTGCGCATGAGCATCGCGACCGTCATCGGTCCGACGCCCCCCGGGACGGGCGTGATCTTCGAGCACTTCGGCTCGACCGACGCGAAGTCGACGTCGCCCACAAGCCTGTAGCCCGACTTTGTCTCGCTCGACGGCACGCGGTTTATGCCCACGTCGATAACGACCGCGCCCTCCTTGACCATGTCGGCGGTGATCGTTTTCGGGCGCCCGACCGCCGCGATAAGAATGTCGGCGCTCCGGCAGATCTCGGCCATATTTTCGCTGCGCGAGTGGCAGACCGAAACGGTCGCGTCGGCGCCTTTTTGCATGAGAAGAAGCGCCATGGGCTTGCCCACGATAAGGCTTCTGCCGACCACCACCGCACGCTTGCCGCGCGTTTGCACGTTCGCGCGCTTCAAAAGCTCCATAATCCCCGCGGGCGTGCACGCGACGAACGCGCGGGCGTCCTCCTGGCAGAGGAAGCCGAGATTGGAATTGCTGAAGCCGTCGACGTCCTTGTCGGCGCGGACGCGGTTGAAAGTGTCGCGCTCGGAAAGCTGCGGCGGAAGCGGCGCCTGAATGAGAACCGCGTCGACGGCGTCGTCGGCGTTGAGAGAGTCTATCAGCGCGTCGAGCTCCGCCTGCGGGGTGTTCTCGGGAAGGACGTGCAGGCGGCTTGTTATGCCGATCTCCGCCGCGACCTTTTCCTTCTTGCGCACATACGAGACCGACGCGGGGTCCTCGCCCACGCGGATAAACGCAACGCACGGCGCGCGACGAGCGCCGAGCCCCGCCAGTTCCTCCTTAAGCTCGAGGTGGACGCTTTTCGCCACCGCGTTTCCGTCGATAATTTCCGCCATTTTCTATTATCTTTTGATTCTAACCGATTCGGCGCGCATGACGCTTTCGCCGTCCTCCTTGACGATTGTACCGCGCACGTCGACGACTTTGTCGATGAGCGCGTTCGTCGAGCCGAGCACAATTTTTGTCGTGTCGAGATACGCGATAAACCCGCCGTTGATGTCGTGCAGGGCGTATCTGTACGGCGCGTTGAAGTGCACCGGAGAGTACGTCGCGCCGGTGTATTTGAAAACGCCCGTTATTTCGCGCGGCGTGGGGTCGGTCGGTTCGGGGGTTGCGCAGCCTGCAAGCATTAGCGCCGGCAGAACGGCGGCGGCGAGCAATTTTTTAATTTTCATACGCGCGAACATATCCGCTTTTCGCCCGATTGCAATAAAATCTTGAAACGCCCGCGCGCGCTTTCTACCATGGCGGGGCTATGAAAAAATTTTTCGCTCTTTTGCCCGCGCTCTTCGCCTCCGCGCTCTTCGCGGGCTACAAAACGGACGGCGCGTTCGACATCTCGACAAACGGCGTGTCTTTGATCGTCTCGTACACGGAGGATAAAACCCCGCATTTCGAGCATTTCGGCAAGAGGGTAAACCCCGCCGACTTCGTCGGGCTGCGCGAGCTCTCGCCGTCCGACGTGGGCTCGCCCAGCCTGCTCTACCCCGAGAGGGGCGGCAAAAACTTTCTCTGCCCCGCGCTCGCTGTAAAGCACAGCGACGGCGACCTCAACACCGAGCTTCGTCTCGTCTCGACGAAAAAGTCGCTCTCGAAAGACGGCAATGTCGAGACGACCGTCGTGGAGCTTAAGGACACAAAGCACCAGTTTTTCGTCAACCTGATTTTCGACGCGTACAAAAAGGAAAACGTCATAACAGAGCGCGCCGAAATAATAAACCGCGAGGACGGCGAAGTTGTGCTGCAAAACTTCGCTTCGTCCGCCGCGACGCTGCGCGCGGGAAAATATTTCCTCACCCACATCAACGGCCAGTGGGCGCACGAGGGCGAAGTCTCCGAGGACGAGCTTACGCGCGGGACGAAATCCATACAGTCGCGCAAGCTCGTGCGCACGACGCTCTCGGAAAACCCCGCCTTTATGCTCTCGCTCGACACCCCCAGAAACGAAAAAATCGGCGAGGTCGTCGCGGGCGCGCTCGCGTGGAGCGGCAACTACGAGTTGAATTTTGAATGCGACGAATTCGGGCGGCTCAACATAATCTCGGGGATAATGCCCGTAAACTACGCGCTCGCAAATGGCGAAAAATTCGAGACCCCGAAAATGGTTTTGACGCACTCGGCGAGCGGCTCGGGGCAGGCTTCGCGCAACCTGCACGACTGGGCGCGCAACTACGGGCTTTACAACGGCAGCGCAAGGCGCCCGATAATCCTCAACTGCTGGGAGGGCGTCCACTTCGACGTGAACGAGCCCGTCGTGCGCGAGATTATCGACGACGCCGCGGATCTCGGCGCGGAGCTTTTTGTCGTCGACGACGGCTGGTTCGGCTCGGAAAAATATCCGCGCAACAACGAGCACGCGGGGCTCGGCGACTGGACCGTAAACCGCGCCAAGCTCCCCGACGGCATCGACCCGATCGCCTCCTACGCGGTGTCGAAAGGACTGAAGTTCGGCATCTGGATAGAGCCCGAAATGGTCAACCCCAAGAGCGAGCTCGCCGAAAAACACCCCGACTGGATCGTCGGCGCGAAGGGGCGCGAAAAGCCGCAGATACGCAACCAGTGGCTGCTCGACCTCTCCAATCCCGAAGTGCAGGACTTTGTTTTCGGCGTGTTCGACTCTGTCATGCAAAGCTCGAAACACATCTCCTACATCAAGTGGGACGCCAACAGGCACCTCGAGCAAATCGGCTCGTCGCACACGCCGGCGGGCGCGCAGGAGCGCTTCTACATCGACTATGTCCGCGGGCTCGAGAGCGTCTTTAACCGCATACGCGCGAAATACCCCGACGTCATCATTCAGGCGTGCGGAAGCGGCGGCGGCAGAATCGACTACCTCTCGTTCAAATATTGCGACGAAGCTTGGGGCAGCGACAACACCTCGCCCGCCGCCCGCCTTTTCATACAATACGCCGAGAGCCTTTTCTACCCCGTCAAGGCGATAGGCGCGCACGTTCCGAAGTCGGGCTCGCGCAATCTCGAAACGACCATGAAGTTCCGCTCCGACGTGTCGATGATGGCGCGCTTCGGCATCGAGATGCGCCCCGCCAACCTGCCGCCGCAGGAGCGCGCCGACCTAAAGCGCGCGGTGGGCGTCTATAAAAAGATACGCGACGTCGTCTGCGACGGCGACCTTTACAGGCTGATCTCGCCCTTTGAAAGCAGAACGCACGCCGCCAATCTTTTCGTCTCGAAAGACAAGTCCCGCGCGGTGCTGTTCCTGTTCCAATACGCGTTCGACTCGGTTTACCACAGGCCGTTCTTCAGGCTCGACGGGCTCGACCCGGACGCGAAATACAAAATCTCCGAGATCAACACAAGCAAGCCGATCTCGCCGATGCGCGGCAAGACGGTCTCGGGAAGCTTCCTTATGGAGCGCGGCATAAACCTGCTCTTTAACGGCTGGAACCAAAGCGCGGTGTTCGAGCTCGAGCGCGTGAAATAGCGCGGCTTTAAAAATCCGCAAAAAAACGCCGACAGCTGCAAATGCTTTCGGCGTTTTTTTTGAAAAAAGTTTTCTTACATTTTCGAGAGCGCTTCCTGCGCGAGCTGCGCAAAATAGCCGGCGGCGGCGTCCTGCGAAACTTTCTTTAGAACGTCTTTCGCCTCGGCGGTTTTGCCGGCCTTGCGGTAAGCCAAGCCGAGCAGATAGCCCGCCTGCGCGGAATACGCGGCGTCGATATTTTTGTTCTCGAACACGGCCTTGAACGCCTCGGCGCCTTTTGAGGCGTCCTGCGCGCAAACGCACGCGGCAGCGCCGATGAGCGCCCTGCCCTCAAGCTCCGTTCCGGAGAGGGGCTTTGCGGCGGCGTCATAGGCTTTTTGCGCCTCGGCGAATTTGCCCTCGGAATAGAAAGTGTCGCCGTTTTGCAAAAGCGCGACGCCCGCGAGAGCCTTGCCCGAATTCTTCGCTGCGAACTGCGCGAGCTGCTCGGGGGTCGCGGCGGCGCAATACGCGGCGGCGAGGTCGTTGCGGGCTTTTGCCCTGTACATTTTGTAGGACTGCACGCCGATCACCACCGCGAACGCGAGGGCGATAGACGTGAGCAAAAACGTCTTGTTGCGCTTCCAATACAGCCAAACCCTGTCCTCGAATTCGACGTCCTCGAGGTCTTCGTCGAGCACGACAGTCTTGCGCTCGTCCGATTCGGGAACGATTCCCTCGATCGGGTTTTCGATGTCGGCGGCGCGCCTGTTTTTCGAGGCGTGCGGGCCTTTTCTAAAGTTGTTGTCGCTCATAGTTGAATTTATGATTGGTGTTCGATAACACCACAAATCGGCACTCTAATCAAGAAGAAAAAAACCACTTTTTGCCCGCGCCGATCGGCGCCAAAATGCTTGACTGCCCGCCGCCCCGAGGGTATCAATCGCCCGTTAAGACCGAGTATGAAACGATGGGGAACCGACTATGTTTAAAGCCGCCGCGATAGCCGTCTGCTGCGCGCTGGCGGCGCTGCCGCTCTTCGCCGAAAAGCCCGACGTATCCACAAAAGACGCCGCGCTAAAAAGCGGGTTTGTCCTGCACTGCGCCGAAGCGAACGACAATGTAAAATCCGAAACCCTATCGGCAATAAAACTAAAAAAAATTCCGACGGGCGCGAAGGAGTTTGAAGTTCTCCAGCCAGCTCCCAAAAATAATTTGACCGTCAACGCCGCCGACTTCGGGTTGACCGAGGACATCGAGAACGCCGCGACCGCAATCAACAGAGCTATCGCCCACTGCAAAAAAATCGGCGCGGCAAAACTCGTCATACCAAAGGGCGTCTACAAATGTTTCGACGCCGTTTCAATAACGCTGGAAGGTTTTGAAGATTTCACCGCCGACTTCAGCGGCTCGACGCTCGTCTATTACAGCCCGAGCATCAGCCCCGCCTCCTCCCCCGCCCCGCAGTGGAGCGAGGCGGCGAAATCTATCGCGGACGTAAAAATAACGAATTGCGAGCGCCTGAAAATCTGCAACCTCAAGCTCGACTGGGACTGGGCGCGCGACCCGCTCGGGGCGTTTGTCAAAGTCGTCGGCAAGGACGCGAACGCCGGGCGCCCATATATCGATCTGGAATTTTTCCAGTATAAAAAATATCCAAAATTCGGCAAACGCGCGCCCGTTGTCACGCTCGTGCCGTTTAGAGACGATCTTTCCCATATACGCGACGGGCGGTGCGGCTGGTTCAAAACGCCGGAAAACGGCATGGGCGAGGGCGTCGACGCTCTCGACAACGAATGGATTTCGCCGAACGTCCTGCGAATTTTTCCAAAGCTCGACAATTTCTTTAAAGAAGCCGCGCCCGGCTCGACATACAGGCTGCTTCACTACTACTATGGGAAATCGGGAATCAAGATGGAGGCGAACCGCCACCTGACGCTCGAAAATATCGACATTCTCTCCTGCCGCGGGCACGCGCTGCACGTGGACGCCGGTCAGCAATTTTGGCAATACATAAACGTGAACGTCGCCCCTCCCGCGGACGACCCCCGCAGAGCCATAACCTGCACCGCCGACCACCACCACGTCGCGAATTCGCGCGGCTGCATGAAAATTTTAAACTCGACGTTCTCGATGGGCAGCGACGACGGCGCGAATATTCACGACCGCTCTTTCTTTATGAAGCGCGCGGGCGAACGCGTTCTGACATCGGCGAATTCGCGCGGGCTCGAATATTTCTCCCCGCAAGTCGGCGACGAGCTTTCGCTCATGCAGGACGATTTCCGCCCGACGGGATACACCGGCAAAATTCTTAAAATCGACGGCGAGCGCGTCGAGCTCGACAAGCCTCTCCCCAAGCAGGACGGCGAGGGCTTTGTATGCTTCAACCAAAAATACGGCACGCGCAACATCATAATAAGAGACTGCAAATATACAAGGCATGGCTGCCGCGGAATTCTCCTGCCCGCAAAAGACGTTACGGTTGAAAACTGCCTCTTTGAGCGCGAGCAGATGGGCGCGATAAAATGCGAAAGCGGCTACACAAAATCGATCTGGTGCGAGGGCTACGGCGTGGACAACATCGTGGTGCGCGGCTGCGTTTTTAAAATGTGCAATATCCGCGGAATTAAAAGCCAAGGCTTCGCGCGCGACATCATGCTCGCCGCGTATATGAAAACCGACCCGTCCGACGAGCAGCCCGCGTCCCCGATCATCAAAAACGTCCTTTTTGAAAACAACAAGTTTTACGATCTGCATGGGCTTGTCGCGACGGTCTCCGGCTCTGAAAACGTCATCTTCAGAAACAACGAGATCCACGCGGGCGGCGAATGCGGCGGCGATCTGTGGTATAAAGGCGGCTTCGCGGTTATAGGCGGAAAAAATATTTTTATCGTGGACAACGCGTTTTTCGGCGACGTTCCGTTCGCGGGCGTAATCGAGAAAAAAGGCGCGGTCGAAAATCTGAACGCGTCGGGAAATAGAAAAATTTCGGAATAAAAAAATATGAAAAAAATAATATCAAGCATACTGATCATCGCCTATGCCGCGATCGCGGCGGCGGCGGCAAAACAACCATACTTCATCGGCTCGTGCGACAAGGACGCGCTGTCCTACAAGGCGGGCGAAACGATGACGTTCGCGCTCAATCTCGTCGACAAGGACGGCAAGATTATCGAGGGGCAGAAAATCAACTGGCGCAGAAGCGGCGACGACGGCAAGGTCGAAACCGGAAGCGCGGTCTCGGCAAAAGAGCCGTTTGTGATCGCCACGTCGATCGACAAGCCGGGCTTTGTGCGCATCACCGCAACGCCCGTCGACGAGAACGGCAAGCGCATCAAAGACATGGATCTCTACGACGGCGGCGCGTGCGCCGAGTTCGACTCCATCAAGCAAATCACCCCCGAGCCCACCGACTTCGACGCCTTCTGGAAAAAGCAGCTCGCCGCCCTCGCGAAAGTCCCGATGAAATGCGACCGCAAAGAAGTCGAGGGCAGAAAGGGCTTCAAGACGTATATCCTGACAATCGACTGCGTCGGCAAGCCCGCCAAGGCATGGCTGACAATCCCCGAAAACGCCAAGCCGAAATCGCTCCCGATAAGAATGCACGTCCATGGCTACGGCGTGAGCAAGCTCAATCCGCCCTACGCGCCCGACGCGATAACCCTCTCTGTCGCGCGCCACAGCTACGAGCTCGGGCAGCCCGACGAATACTACGCCGCGCAGAAAAAAATTCTAAGCGGCTTCGGGCTTAAAAAGGCTGTGAACGTCAACCCCGAAAACAACTATTTCAAATTTATGCTTCTTCGCGACGTGCGCGCGCTTCAATACACAAAGACTCTGCCCGAATGGAACCGCAAGGACATTTCGGTCGGGGGCGGAAGCATGGGCGGCTTCCAGTCGATATTCATGGCGTATCTCGACAAGGACATCACCGCGTGCTATCCCGTCATTCCGTGGATGTGCAATCTAAACGGGACGGCGGAGGGCAAGCAGCGCTCGCTGTTCGCGCCCGAATACGTGCCGCAAGTGCTCTACTTCGACTCGACCAACGCGGTCAAGCGCGTCAAGTGCCCGATAACGATCGTCGCGTATTTGGGCGACTACGTTTGCCCGCCTTCTGGCATAACAATTCTCTACCACAACGCGCATAAGGCGAAGCTGACATTCTGGCAAAACGGCACCCACCCCTACCGCAGCCCGTGGCCCGACAACAAATCCTACACGCGCTCCAAGTAGCCCCGCCCCGCAAAATAAAAACTCCCGAAAAATCCAAGCAGCCCATCGAGGCAAAACAAAACTCCCGAAAAATTTTTCGGGAGTTTTTTTGTTCCACTTACAATTCCGAAAGTTTCGCCCCGCCCCCTGCCCGACAAAATACCGCTTGACAAATTCCGCCAATCGTCCAAAGTGTGCGCATACAAAATTGACCAGTGGTGTAATGGTAGCACAAAGGTTTCTGGCACCTTTTGTTGGGGTTCGAGTCCCTACTGGTCAAGTGAAAAAATCTAACACGAACCCGTGTTAGATTTTTCTGTTTTATACCCCGCCATAGCCCTGTTTTCCGAGGATTGCTGGTTTTTATCTGTCTAACGCCGGTTCGCGATAAGAGCGTTGTTTCGAGGCTCCAAATTTCGATATTTTGCCCAAAATCGGCTAATTTTCCAAAGGAAGTGTTAGACAGTTTTCAACGACTTACAAAAATTGAAATCATCTCAAATTTGCCAGCTTTTTGACGAGTTTTACATGTAGCTCTTGCGGCTGTTTTGAGATTTCCTCGAGCTTTCGGAATGTAAGAAGCTTGGTTTGCCGTTGAAAACGAAGTTTGAGAATTACCTCAATGGCGTTTAGCGACAATCTATCCAGCATTTTGAGCTGCCGCCCAAGCATTCCATGTTTGACGCCTTTCATCTTTGCGAGTTCTCGGATCGACAAATCTTCCTCGGTCAAAACCCTTTTCAATTTCACGATAGAATGCAGGAAGTGTTGCTTTATCTTTTGGTTTTTCGGCAGTGGTTTTTTGTACCCGCTTGAAAGTTCAAACGGAGACAGGATTTCCCAGATGCCGCGTCCTCTTGAATTGTCCACGGAAAATTCAATTACGACCGCTTGTTGATTTTCACTCGTTGGAAATAGCGTGAGTTGGAAAATTCGCACATGGCCTTTTCGCTTCTTCACGGAAAGAACCATTTTGGAAATCGTCTCTTTTAGAATTTCGCTTTTTTCGTCTGGAGTTAGCATGCCTTTGCAATAATCCAAATTTTCAATAAAAGCTTTTATCTGAAAACCCGACAAGCTAACCTTGCTTTTAAAATAGGATAATTCTGAGTTCACTTCGGAAAGCCTATTTCTCAAGCTCGTCAATTTTTGCGACTTTCCCTTCAAATGCTTTTCGATTGCAGGCTTCAAATTTGGGTCTCCCGACAGCTCTAAGAACTTTGTCAGCGACGCTTGAACCGCTTTATCCAAGACGGTAATTTCATTGCGAAGTTTTAACTGCTCTTTTTCGAGCGATTCTTTATATTCTTTATTGGAATCCTTGACTTCTTTAATGGATACATCTTTCGTAGCCATATAACCGATTGACGAAAATACAACTTCTTCGACGATATGTTTGGCGATTACCGTATCGCAAGAACATTGGCTTCGCTCATGTTGCTTTCGAGTGCAAATATAATACAAATAGGGCGTGCCGTCTTTGCGCTTTTTGCCTGAATCTCCGACTGTCATGTTGGCTCCGCAAGAACAAAACAAAATCTTTTTCAGAAGATAAGGATTGCGCATCCTAACTTCAGGCGGAGCGTCCGCCGGTTTCTCGGCGGGGGTATTTAAGCGACGCTGAACTTCCTCCCAATCGGAACGCTTAATAATCGCCTTCTGCCGACCTTCAAATAATTCTCTGCTCCCGTTGTTATTCGTGAATACATATCCCGCATAAGTTGGATTTTCAAGGATGCGTTTTATTAGAATCTCGGTGTAATAGTGCCCTCGATGGGTTTTGCCAGATTTAGAAATCCATTCGGGGGTCATTCCATGAACGGCAGACATATGGTTGGCAATTTCAGCGGGCTTCTTGCCTTCAAGATACATCTTATAAATTTCTTTTATAAGATGGGCGTGTTCGGAAATCTCCAGAGATTTCGATGTTTGTCCGATTTTATATCCCAACGGAGCGATGCCACCCGCATGATAACCGGCCTTTAGAGATTCGCGATACTTATCGCGAATTCTCAATGCTGTTGTTTCGCGCTCATATTGGGCGGTGGCTATAACGACTCCTTTTGCCAAGTTGCCGCTCGGATTATCCTCGAAGTTAATGTCGTTCGTGTAAATCAGCTTAACATTATGCGACTTCAACAACGCTTCGAATTCATAGAAGCTGAGTTTTTCTCTGGAGACCCTATCGAGCCGGTATGACAAAACAACGCGAATATCGCTCTGTTTTATGCGCTCTATGAGTTGCTTGATTGCGGGACGATTCATGTTTTTTGCGGACCGCCCGCGATCCGCAAAGCTGTCTACAAGCACATATTCAGGGTGGTTCGCGACGTAATCACGAATGATTTTTTCTTGAACCTCGATGGACGAGAATTCTTTGTTCGCCTGCATTTCTGTAGAGACGCGAACATACGAAACCGCTTTGATTTTATTAGCTCCACCAGCAGACATAAAGAAATCCTTTTTTCATTCTGTTTATGGCGCTGCACTTTGTTCTCCGAGACCCCGAAAGTTTGCGAAGCAGCGAAGCATTGTCCAATTCGCGCAATTTATTTATATGCCGACATAGAGCGTTTAGATATATTTTGCGTATTTTATCCACGCCAAATATTTTTTGGGGGACAAAATTTTCGGGAGGCTGATTATCGTTCATAATCTCCTCCTTCGCGATTTACTCGGCGCCCAATGCGTTTGATAACCTTTGCTATTGACCTAATAATGCTCTGTATGTACTGCGAAAATCTGAAATTGTCTTCTGTTGCGACTGTTTCAGCTCGTCCAAAAATTTGCTCAAGCGGGTCTCGATCATCTTGGTCTGTTTCTCCTGTAACGACATTAGACGCGGCTCTAAGGTATTCTTGTAATACCGGTCGCCCGTTTCGATCGTTTCCCGTCGAGCCGCCTCGAGAATCTCTTCTTTCGCCGCCTTCAACTGGGATATGGCTTGCAACGTGACGCGTTCCTGTTCGCGCAGTTCTTGTATCTTTGCGGTCATTGATGTTAATAATGGATTGCTTGTTATTTCTATTTTCTTTTTCATAGTTATAGTTATTATACAGTATAGGATATCGGTGCAACAAACGCTCTTTGCGCTTTACAATTTCGGCGTCAAGAATAGCGCGATATCGTTCGGTCGACAAGGGCAGAACTTCCGACAATGAGCGAGGTTCTAATGGTTCCGAAAAGTCAAAATCCTGCGAAAAAATTCGGCCTTTAAGGCGAATATTGCGACTTATTGAATCGTCTTTTATCGCCAAATATGTTTTGTGTTTTTCGACCTTAAACCCGCCAAATTGAAGAGTTGAGACGACATCATCTATGCTATTGATTTTACCAGCTTTTGCCGCAGTTGAAATAAGATCATTGGCATCTTCATAAACGCAGTGTTCGGCGTCTGACCACGTTTTTGAGGCACTGAAATATCGCGGCGAACAGTTTGGGTGCGTGAATTGTGGATGCGCAGCATGCCACCAATCAATGAATGCGGAACGTAAAGGTTTATCAACCGTATGAACGTAAAAGTAGAATGGTTTTCCGCCCATAATTTGCGCAACTGAGAAGTTCAATTCAAAGGGATAATGAACTTGCTTCGTGCGCTTATTCACGACGGCCGGATTATGTCGAATCCAAGCAAATTGCAAATTCCCAGGCGGAACATCAGGCAACCATGCTGCCTCAAATTCACGCATTAATTCTTGCTCGATTTTTGACTTTTCTGGGGCATCTAAGTCGATTTCATCACGTAGCGCGAAGTGCGTTTCTGGATGGGCAAAATTATTCATCCGAGCTTCATTAATTGCGTCAATCGTAGTCGCAATATCCCCGCCTATAACTTCGGCTGGGCGTTCTTCGCCCTTGCTATTTATTTGCCCGAGCTGATATTCAATGCTCACAGATGGCATAGGCTTAAAGTACATTTTGGCCCTCCTTGCCTAGCTTATTTCTAACGCACTCGAGCTCTTCTGTAAGTTTTACCAATTGTTCAAAAACATCTGCCAAACTTACATTATCATTATTCAAATTTGCGGCATTCAGTGCATAGGCAATTTGATTTATATTTACCCCAATACGATTTAGCTCTTGGCGCAATTTTTCGTCGACAATATAAACTTTAGGTCCAGTGTAAGTGCGGAAAAGTTTATCGCCTTTACTGAGAGCGGAAACAATAGCTCGCCTTACATATTCACTTTCGACAATATTTAACAATTTAGCCTGTTCTGATATTCGTTTTTTAACACTATCCGTTGTCCGTAACGAAATATAAATTTTTGGATCTGTCTTATACTCTTTCGCTTTTTTGCGCTTAATTGTCGCGTAGCGCAAGGGAGGGTCCAGGGAGGGGTGACCCCCTCCATGGCAAGCTGCAATGTCGCACTTTGTGTGACATTGCTTAGCTTGCCCAGCGGCGTAATCGAAACACGAATTGGCCCCATGAGGAGGCATTATTGGCCTCCTTTCTTTGGGATGAGAGATAAAATGAGAGTTTCAATGCTAGCAACCGTATTAACATCAAATTCGGCTGTGGATTTTAAATACTCAACGATAAATTTTATGTTCGCTTGTTTGATTCGTTGGGATTGCTTGACGCCAGGAATCCATTGTAATGTTCGAGCGATCGTTTTTGGCTTCTTTTTTATTTTTTGGGGACGTTTGGCACGCGTGCCATCGGCCTTCAACGCGCGAACAAAATCTTTTATTTCGGCCTCGGTCGGGGACGCATTATTGTCAAAAATTTGTTTTATCAAATTTAAATAATTGGGGTCGTCTAAAAATTGGTATAAATGGCGAACGACAGAAACGCTTAACGATTTCAGCTTATTTTGTAGTTCTGGATTATCGACTCTGTTTATGATCTTAACGTAATCTCTCGCTTGCTCAAATGTCCGGCGTGTACATAGTATTTGCCCTGCGCAAAAATCACGGATGAAATGATCATATGATATCGTCAAATACTTTGCATCGTGCCGAAAAAATGCTATGATTGTGCGCGATTTAATTATTTGCGTTTTGAGCAGGAGAGTATTTATGGTTTCAATAATACCTACCGATTGAACCATTTTGTCGATCAAAGAATCACACTTAATTAGGTCAACTCCTGCATTACGATTGGCAAAAGGCAATTCAAGCTGGACTGAATTACCTGAGTTATTTACATATGACGTTACTGCCTGATTCGCATCGTTATTTGTATTTATAATTTTGTTCATAATATCAGTATAGGAACGTCATGGCAAAATTCATAAACACACATTAATATATTAATAAACAATGGTTTAATGTCGGCGCTACGCCTCTTGACGCCACAAAACAGAAGAAAATTAGGGGCTTTTACCTCTTTTTTGCCTTTGCGCTTGATTATCTACCAATATAATCTTATAACGCACTGCAATGAGAATAAATATAGATTTTAAAAGAATAAAAAGAAAACTAGATATAGCCCTACGCACTACAGACGAGGGACTCTCCCTGCGAGAATTGAAATATTTAAAAATTATCCCCCAACAAACGTTATCTTACTACATTCGCCGGCGAAACGGCGTTGTAAAAATCGGGCAGGCGCGAAACGCAAAATACAAGCTTATAGACAAAATATTATTTGATAAAACAAATCTAAATATAATAAACAACACAAATGGATTTAAAGTCGCGTATACGGTTAAAATGCCAAAATTGGAAAAATTTGCGTGGGATTTTCTTGCGGCGGAAAATCCAAGTTTAAAATTCCCGAGCACAAAATTTAATAAAAATTTAGTTCAAAGCCATAACGGAAAAATTAAAGATGTCATAAGCGCGGAAATAAAAAATGGCGACATAGATGCATTGGAAAAATCTCTCTGCCCATTTATGGTTCAAGAAAAATTGGCGTTGGAAAAAATACTGAAAATGTTCAACGTTATGACGGCTTCACACTTTTCGGGCGCAATGCGCTTTTGGATCGACACCGATCTGCGTTTGCATTGCGTCCCTTTGGCGTTCACATTGGTTCCGAAATTAAACGTCCCTTATATATATAGTGTCGCAATCGCAGATAGGACGTTGGCAAAAAAGTTTTGGACGCGCAATTGGCACGCGTGCCAACTTGGCAACATTGAAAATTCGCTCTATCAAATTAGCGATATATTTTAAGTGGCGGGAAAATCTGCATGCCTTATAAATCTATTTAAAGTGGTTCTGTGAATTTTTAATTTTTTTGCGATTTCGGCTTTGGGGACACCCTCTTGCAGCATTTTTGAAATTTCGCCCCGCCTGCGCCACAACTTGGAATTTTTCGCGCCGCTGCCCTTGGGGCGACCAAGAACGGCGCCTTCGGCTTTCTTTCTCGCAAGCGCTTCTTTTGTCCGGGCCGATATTAAATTGCGCTCTATTTCGGCGGTAAGGCCAAAGGCGAACGCCAGCACTTTTGAATTTATGTTGTCGCCCAGTTCGTAATTTTCCTTTATCGCGATTACCTTTATGGAGGATTTCATGCACATATTTAAAATAGACATGATTTGCATCAGATTTCTCCCTAAACGCGACAATTCCGACACGATTAACAAGTCGCCGCTTTTCATTTGATTTAAAAGCCGCCCCAATTTCCTGTCCTCAAGATTTCTGGCGGCGCTGATAGTTTCCTCAAACCACTTTCCGACCTTAACGCCCGCGCGCAAACAATGCGTTTCAATTTCAAAACGCTGATTGCGGACCGACTGCTTGTCCGTACTGACTCTTATATATCCATAAATCATATTTTTTATTATAATTAAGACAAAGGATTGACAAACGTTCGCCGTACATGTAGCGTTTAAACGTTCGTTTTTTTGCATCGCGCCGGTATAATTCCGAGCCGTAAAACATGTTTTATTGTGTATAAATTTTCTTTCATTAGCAATTTGTCGTTTGCTTTATTTAGAATAGTTTAAGGGGCGCATAACGTTTGTTTTCCTGTTTTTTACAGGAGAAACTAAGCGGGCGATTCAATTCTTATTCTAAGCAAAAAAACGAACGTTTTTTTGCATCATAGAAGCCGCGCGCATGTTTCGGGCGGAGGCGGTCGGTGAAAGTCTTTGACAATATAAACGAGCTGGTCAAAGACGACCTCAAGGTTCAAATAACTGCGGGGAGCAAGATTTCCATCGCCGCAGCGTGTTTTTCAATCTACGCGTACCGCGAATTAAAGGCGCAACTGGAAAATATCTCTGAGCTTCGCTTTATTTTCACCTCTCCCACTTTCACCACCGACAAAACGCAAAAGGAAAAGCGGGAGTTTTACATACCGCGCATTTCGCGCGAAAAGTCGCTTTACGGCTCAGAGTTTGAAGTAAGGCTGCGCAACGAGCTAACGCAAAAGGCGATTGCTTTTGAATGCGCTGAGTGGATTCGGCAAAAGGCAAAATTCCGCTCCAATAAGACAAATGAAGCCATGCAAGGCTTCATGAATATAGAGAACGGGACTGATGCCTTTTCATACGCGCCGCTGGGCGGGTTTACTACAATCGATATCGGCTGCGAGCGCGGCAACAACGCCTACAATATCGTGAACCGTTTGCCGTCGCCGATGAGCAAATTTTACTTGCAAACATTCAATAGCATTTGGAATGACAAGCAAAAGCTTCAAGACGTCACCGATACCGTCATTGAAAATATTTCCACTGTTTATCGGGAAAACCCGCCCGAATTCATTTATTTCATCACGCTCTACAATATTTTCGGGGAATTCCTTGAAGACATTTCAGAAGACAATCTTCCGAACGAGGCGCTGGGCTTCAAGCAGAGCCTTATATGGAACAAGCTTTACGATTTCCAGAAAGACGCCGCGCTCGCGATAATCGGCAAGCTTGAAAAATACAACGGCTGCATTCTTGCCGACAGCGTGGGGCTTGGCAAAACCTTTACCGCGCTCGCGATTATAAAATACTACGAAAACCGCAACAAGAACGTGCTTGTTCTTTGCCCGAAAAAGCTGACGAATAACTGGAATACCTACAAAGAAAACTACGTCAACAATCCCATTGCAAAAGACCGCCTGCGCTACGACGTTCTTTTCCACACAGACCTTTCCCGCGATAGTGGGAAATCAAACGGGCTTGAGCTTAACCGCCTAAATTGGGGCGCATACGACCTTGTCGTTATCGACGAGTCCCACAATTTCCGCAATGGCGGGCAGATTTACGGCGACGACGGCGACAAGCGCGAAAACCGCTATTTTCAGCTTTTGAATCGCGTAATAAAAAGCGGCGTAAAGACGAAAGTTTTGATGCTTTCGGCGACGCCCGTCAACAATCGCTTTACCGATCTGCGCAACCAGCTTGCTCTTGCCTACGAGGGCGACGCGTCGAATATAAACGACAAGCTCAACACAAAAAGCCCCATCGACGAAATTTTCCGCCGCGCGCAGGCGGAATTTAATTCGTGGAGCAAGCTTCCGCCTGAAGAGCGCACTTCCGAGGCTCTTTTAAAGAAACTTGATTTCGACTTTTTCGAGCTGCTCGACAGCGTAACAATCGCGCGCTCGCGCAAGCACATTGAAAAATATTACGACACTTCGGAGATAGGCAAATTTCCGGAGCGGTTAAAGCCGATATCGCTCGAACCGCGCATTACAAATTTAAAATCGGCGATAAACTACGAGGAAATTTACCAGCAGCTGCAGTGCCTTTCGCTGAGCGTTTATTTGCCGTCCGCATTTGTGTTTGAAAGCGCGCGGGGCAAATACGACGAGCAATACGGCAGCGACATGGGCAACACTTTCTTTAAGCAGAGCGACCGCGAAAAGGGCATACACCGCCTTTCGAGCATAGGGCTGCTGAAGCGTCTGGAAAGCTCCGTGTGGGCGTTCCGCCTGACGCTCGAGCGCATAAAGGAACTGAACGAGAAAACAATCCGCGTTATTGACCGCTACGAACGCAGGCTGGACGCGGGGCTGTTTGAAATGGCGGAATTGGAGGCGGAAGCCGAGCTTGATTCCGAAGACGGCGACACCGATTTGTTTTCCGTCGGGCGCAAGGTAAAATACAAGCTTGAAGATATCGACTGCGTTTCGTGGCGCAGGGAGCTTGAAAAGGACGTTTTTACCCTGGAACTTTTGCTTTCGATGGTAAACGAGATTACGCCCGAGCACGACAATAAGCTGAACACGCTTTTGGCGCAGATCGACGGCAAGCTTGCAAACCCCATAAACGAGGGCAACCGCAAGATTATCATCTTTACCGCGTTTTCCGACACCGCCGAATATCTTTACGAGCACGTTGGGCAATACGCGCTGGGAAAATATGGGCTTCATACCGCGCTTGTAACGGGCTCGGTCGAGGGCCGTTCAACAGTCCCAAAGATGAAGCTTGATATGAACACCGTTCTTACATGCTTCTCGCCCTTATCAAAGGAAAAGCACCTTCTTTTGCCGAACGACAAAAACGAAATCGACATTCTCATTGCAACCGACTGCATTTCCGAGGGGCAGAATTTGCAAGACTGCGATTATTTGATAAATTATGACATCCACTGGAATCCCGTTCGGATAATCCAGCGCTTCGGGCGCATCGACCGCATTGGCAGCCAAAACGCCAAAATCCAGCTTGTGAACTTCTGGCCCGACCTGAAGCTTGACGACTACATCAAGCTTAGGGAGCGAGTCCGCGACAGAATGAAAATCACCGTTATGGCGGCGACGGGCGACAGCGCCGACGACGTCATAAACGACGACGCCCGCGACCTTGAATACCGCAAGAAGCAGCTTGAGCGCCTGCGCGAAGAGGTTGTCGACCTTGAGGAGATGGACACCGGCATTTCCATAATGGATTTGGGCTTAAACGAATTTCGGCTGGACTTGCTTGATTACATAAAGAAACACGGCGCCTGCGACAGCGTTCCGTTTGGCATGCACGCGGTTGTCCCCGCAAGCGCCGAGGCGCCCGAGGGCGTGATTTACATTTTAAGGAACAGAAATAACGGCGTAAATATCGACAGGCAAAACCGCCTGCACCCGTTCTATATGGTTTACATAAAAAGCGACGGCGCCGTGCAGTGCAACCATCTTGAGCCGAAGAAGCTGCTCGACACTCTGCGTTTGCTTTGCAAGGGCAAGACCGAAGTTTATTCAAAGCTCTGCAAGGCGTTCAACCGCGAAACCTCCGACGGCAAAAAGATGGGCAAATACTCAAAACTGCTTGGGCAGACAATAAAATCCATAATTTCCGTAAAAGAAGAGAGCGATTTCGACAGCCTATTTACAACAGGCGGCACAACCGCGCTTGAAAACGACATCAAAGGCTTGGACGACTTTGAGCTTATAAGCTTTGTGGTTGTGAGGGGCGAAAAATAACATGAAAGAATTTCCGTCCAGTTCTGTTGTGAATAAAGTTATTCCGGAATCGAAATTCTTTAAAAAGCTCGCGCTTTCAAAACGCAAATTGCCGTTTGGAACAATCGAAAAAATCGTGTGGCGAAACAAGATTTGCCCTGCGACCGTAAATATCGCCGAGGGCGAAAACGCTAAAGAGATTCAGGTGTTCGAGGTCGTTTTAAAAATGGACGCGGTCTGCGAGGCTCTTTTGCGCGAAATTGACAACCACATTCTCTACCCCGTTTTGTATTTAATACGTTTTGAGGATAAATACCAGGCGTGGCTTGGCTATAAAGAGACAAATTCTGTGGGAGTATCGCTGACCGTTAAGAACTACAACAAAACCGCCTGGCTTAGCTTTGAAGATCTGCCGCTTGAAATAAAGGGGCTAAACCTCGACGAAGTTTACGCCAATTTTCTGGCGCAAATAAACGAAAATATCGCGCAAAAAAACGAATCGCAAAGCGACCTCCGATCGCGCGTAAACAACGCGGAAGCCATACGCAAACTCGAAGCGGAAATAGAAAAGCTAAAGGCGCGGCGCGACAAGGAAAAGCAATTCAACAAACAGGTTAAACTGAATGAAAAAATAAGAATTTTAAAAACAAAATTGGAGACCGCAAAAAATGGATAAATTAAATTTTAAAACAAAAGACGGCATAGATGTAAATTTGGAAAAGCTTTCGCAGGTTTTTCCCGAGGCTATTACTGAAACTAAAGACGAAAACGGCAATATAAAGCGCGTTGCCGATTTTGAGAAACTCAAAATGATTTTGGGCGATGCCGCCGCCGATGAAACCGCGCAAGAGTTCTACGAGTTCACTTGGCCGGGCAAGCGCGAGGCGATTATGGAAGCGGCGAAAGCCACAACAAAAACTTTGCGCCCATGTGTTGAAGAAAGCAAGAATTGGGACACCACGCAAAATCTTTACATTGAGGGCGACAACCTTGAAGTTCTAAAACTTTTGCAGGAATCATATCTTGGCAAAGTGAAAATGATTTATATCGACCCTCCTTACAACACGGGCAAAGACTTTGTCTACCGCGACAACTTCCATAAATCTGCCGAAGAAGGCAAAGAAGACGAAATCGAACGTGATGAAGAGACAGATGACAATCTTTTCCAAAACACAGAATCAAACGGACGCTTCCATTCCGACTGGTGTTCTATGATTTACCCACGCTTAAAACTCGCCCGAGATTTACTCTCCGACGATGGCGTTATTTTCATTTCGATTGATGATAACGAAGTCCACAACCTCCGTAAAATTTGTGATGAGATTTTTGGAACAGGTAATTTTCTTGCTCAAATTACCCGAGAAGCCATTAAAGGTGGAAGTCAATCAAAGTATATAAGGGTAACGCATGATTATGTTATTATTTGCTCAAAAAATATTAATGATGTAGAATTCGGAGGCGTAGAAATTGAAGGACGGATATTGAATCTTCAAGATGAAAAAGGTGCATACGCAAAAGGTAGAGAACTGAACAAATGGGGAGCTGGATCCAGAAGAGAAGACTCTCCATCAATGTATTTTCCTATAAAAGGTCCCAATGGTGAAAATGTCTATCCTATAAGGAATGATGGGACAGAAGGTCGTTGGCGTTTAGGAAAAGAAAAAATGCACAAAAAGGTTAGCGATGGAGATATCATTTTCGAAAAACGTGCTGATGGTACATACATTGTTTACGAAAAAATTCGTGATGGCTCTAGTCGAGAAAAACAATTTATTTCAATTTTCAAAGACGACTACATCAACGCAAAAGGTACAGAGAAAATAAAAAAATTATTCCAAATTGAAAAATCATATTTTGACTATGCAAAACCAGTAAATCTTGTAAATGATTTAATTTTAATGTCAAAAACATCCGATGACGATATAGTTCTCGATTTTTTCTCAGGTTCGGCTACCACCGCGCATGCGGTTATGCAATTAAATGCCGAAGATGGCGGAAATAGAAAGTTTATTATGGTTCAGTTGCCAGAAGTTTGCGCGCCTGATTCTGAAGCGGCAAAAGCGGGCTACAAAAATATCTGCGAAATCGGCAAAGAGCGCATACGCCGCGCGGGCGATAAAATCAAAGCCGAGCATGCAACAACAGCGCCGAATATCGATATCGGCTTCCGCGTTCTAAAGCTCGATTCGAGCAACATGAAAGACGTCTATTATTTACCCAATGAAACATCGCAAGACTTGCTTTCAAGTTTAGAAAGTAACATCAAAGAAGACCGTAACGGCCTTGATCTATTATTCTCTTGCCTTATTGATTGGGGAGTTGAGTTATCGTTACCTATAATGGAGGAAAAAATAAACGATCAAAAATTTTACACGATAAATAACGAAGAAAATCCAGACCTTATCGCATGCTTCGCCGAAAACATTCCAGAATCAACAATTAAAGAAATCGCAAAACGAAAACCATTACGGGCAGTCTTTAGAGACTCATCTTTTGCCGACAGCCCTAATAAAATCAATGTCACGGAAATCTTCAAAACCATTTCACCAAACACAACGATAAAGGTATTGTAGGTTATTATGAAAAGTATCTTAAATTATGTAATAACAATCTGGAATTCGTTGGATTTTCGTTCTAGATGGAAAGAATCGTTAATTTCTTTTTTACTGGGGTTTTTATTATGTTGTTTGATTTTAACTATTGAAATTAAAGATGTTATACAAATAATTTCGTCTTTATGCGTAGCATTTGTTACTATTTTTACTTTCTATAAAACTCATGTATCGTGGGGGATAAAAGAAGTAAGAGTTTCTCAATCGATAACAATCTTCAATGGAAAATCTATATCATTTTTTCTAAAAAACGAATCTTTAATGCCCAGAACAATAACAAGTGTACATATTCTCGTAGATAATCGCTATATTATAAGAATCAAATCATACAAAACACCTCTTGTAATCAAGCCATACTCATACCAATTGATTGAACTACGGTACACCTATATTGAAAAGGAATTAGATGAAAAATCTCCTCTTTTGGGCAAACGAATATCTTATATAATATCAACTCCAGAAAATGTTTATATTATAGACTTCAGGGGACGTATAATAGATAAATTATCTGGATCTAAATATTTTCTAACACAAGGAAATTATGAAGAAGTTCATGCTTTTCAAATTATTTTTAACAATAATGTAATTTCATCTTGTGATCGGTATGGAGTTGTTGCCGAGAGCAATGGGATTAAATTCTATTATTTAATACACCAATCTGGGCATGTTGACTATAGTTTCCCCTGGCGTGAGAATATAATACCTAATAAGTATTTATCCGACAAAGATACGTTGTTGAAATATTTAAATTCTAAAATTTCGGAATTAAAGACCTTAGATTTTAAAATTGTCCAAATTCTAGATTTTAAATTTTACCCAAAACCAAAGTGGGCTATGAAACAAGATGAAGCTCAAATTTAAACATCAAAAATTTCAAGCGGACGCGGCGAAAGCTGTGTGCGATGTCTTTGCAGGGCAGCCGAGGGTTGACAAGAATACCTACCAGATAGACCCAGGGCGCGACAACACTCAAGGCAGGCTGCGCAGCGTGTTGTTTACAGGCTTCGCGAACAACCGCCTTGCGCCGAATCTTACGAAAGAGGTCTTGCTTGAGCGCATTCAGCACATTCAAAATTCGCAAATGATAAAGCCCTCCGATAAAATCGAGGGCGACGGCATAAATCTTACAATAGAAATGGAAACAGGCGTGGGCAAAACCTACACCTACATCAAAACTATTTATGAGCTCAACAAGCTCTACGGTTGGAGCAAATTTATAATCGTCGTCCCAAGCGTCGCAATCCGCGAGGGCGTCTACAAGTCTTTTCAAATCACCGCCGACCACTTCAAGGAAGAATACAACAAGCAAATCCGCTTCTTCATTTACAACTCGGCAAATCTGCAGAATATCTCGCAATTCGCCAGCGACAGCAATATCAACGCAATGATAATAAATTCGCAGGCGTTCAACGCCAAAGGCAAAGACGCAAGGCGCATAAGCTCGGAACTCGACTCGTTCGGCTACCGCAAGCCCATTGACGTTATCGCCAAGACGAACCCCATTTTGATAATCGACGAGCCGCAATCGGTCGAGGGCAAAAAGACAAAAGAATCGCTTAAAGATTTCAATCCGCTCTTTACATTGCGCTATTCGGCTACGCACAGAAAAGACAGCATCTACAATATGGTTTACCGCCTCGACGCGGTGGAAGCCTACAATCAGCGTTTAGTTAAAAAAATCGCCGTAAAGGGAATTTCAGCCTCCACAATAGCGAGCACCGACGGCTATTTATACCTGCAAAGCGTCGTGCTTTCGCCCAGCAAGCCGCCCATGGCGAAGCTCGAAATAGAAGTTGCCGGCGCAAGCCAAGTGCGCCGCAAGACGCAAATATTCTCGCAGGGCGACAACCTCTTTGACGCGTCAAACTATTTGGACGCCTACAAAGACCGCTACACAATTAAAACTATCGACGGCAGGGACAATTCCGTCGAATTTCTCAACGGCGTAAAAATTTTCGCCGGCGACGTAATAAACGACGTCAACGAAGACCACATCCGCCGCATTCAAATCCGCGAAACAATCATCTCGCACCTCGAGCGCGAACGCCAGCTGTTCGCCAAAGGCATAAAGGTGCTTTCCCTCTTCTTCATCGACAAAGTCGATCACTACAAAATTTACGACGAAAACAACACCGCCTTGAACGGCGAGTTCGCGAACATCTTCGAGGAGGAATATCAAACCGCCGTCCAAGACTTCATAGACGACCTCGCGAACGATGCGCCGTTCAAGGAATATCTAAAAAGAATATCCGCAAGCGCAACGCACGCGGGGTATTTTTCAATCGACAAAAAAACAAAGCGCTTTGTCGACAGCGACATCAAAGAGGACAGAAAAGCGCAAATTTCAAACGACGTCGACGCCTACGACCTAATCATGAAAAACAAGGAGCGCCTGCTCGACATAAACGAGCCAGTGCGCTTCATATTCTCGCACTCCGCCCTGCGCGAGGGCTGGGACAACCCAAATGTTTTTCAAATCTGCACGCTTAAACAAAGCTCGGCGGAAGTCCGCAAGCGCCAGGAAGTCGGGCGCGGCCTGCGCCTCTGCGTAAACAAAGACGGCGAGCGCATGGACGCCAACGCGATAGGACAGGACGTCCACAACATAAACGTCCTTACCGTAATCGCGAGCGAGTCTTACGAAAAATTCGCAAGCGCGCTCCAAACGGAATACGCCGAGGCGGTCTCGGACAGGCCCGAAAAAGTAAACGTCGAACTTTTTAACGGCAGAACCTTTGACGCCGGCGACGGCGAAAAAATTAAAATTACGGCAGACCAGGCCGACGAAATTGTCACGCATCTGGTGAAATGCGACTACCTGACCGCCTCGGGGAAACTCACCGACAAATATTACGACGACAAATTCGCCGGCAGACTGCAGTTGCCGGAAAACCTAAAGCCAATCTCCGCCGGAATCGTAAAATTGCTCGACAACATCTACGACGCGGAAAAAATCAAGCCCGACAATTCGCACGAACAGAACGTGACGCTTACCGTCAACAGCGCGAAGCTCGCGAGCAAAGAATTCAAGGCGCTCTGGGAAAAGATTAACAGAAAATCGGCGTATTGCGTCGAGTTCGACACGTCGGAGCTTGTCAAAAACGCGGCCGAATCGATAAACAAACATCTCTTTGTCTCGAAGAACTTCTATGTGGTGCAAACTGGCGTCATGGGAAACATCGCCTCAAAAGACGCCCTCATGGACGGCGGCGTTTTCGTAAAGCGGCAAAACAAAACCGTAAGCGTGGACGCCCCGCTGTCGGGCGGCGCCAAATACGACCTCATCGGGAAAATCGTCGTCGAGACTGGGCTCACCCGCAAGACCGTCGCCGAAATTCTGCGCTCGATCCGCGCCGATAAATTCGACCTGTTTAAACTAAACCCCGAAGAGTTTATCATCAAAATTTCAAACCTAATAAACGAGCAAAAGGCCACCGCCATCGTCCAGCACATCGTTTACACAAAGCTCGAGGACCGCTACGACACAAGCATCTTCACCGAACCTTCGCTAAAGGGCAAGCTGGGCTCCAACGCCATGGAAACCCCGCGCCAGCTTTACGACTACTTGATTTGGGACTCCAAAGGCGAAAAAGACATGGCGGAAAATTTCGAGGCAAGCGAGGAAGTCGTGCTGTATGTAAAGCTGCCAAAAACATTCTACATAACGACGCCCGTCGGCAAATACAGCCCCGACTGGGCGATAGCGTTCAAGTCGGAATGCGTAAAACATATCTACTTTGTCGCGGAGACGAAGGGCGATATGTCGACGCTCAACCTGCGCGCGATTGAAGACGCCAAAATTTCATGCGCGAGCAAGCACTTTGAAGCGATCTGCCCTGCCGAAGACGTCAAATACGGCTTTGTGAAATCCTACAAGGATCTCCTGAAAATAGTAAGAAGCGATTAGCGAAGCGGCGAGAAGATGCGTTCAAGCTCTATCGCGCCGTCGGAGCGGAAGCCGTTCGCGAGTTTGACAAACGCGTAGCCCGTCGGGAGGTTTTCGGGCTCTGCCAAAATTTCCTCAGGCGCTTCTTGCGTTGCCGCGAGAAACCCAATCTGCCGCCGGCAACATCTGCCGCGCATATTTTCCGCCATCTGCGCGACCTCGGGCTCGTTTGAGCGGAAAAGAAAAAAGTTGTTGAAGTTTGCCATGAGCAACTCCCGCTCGCTTTCGCCAACCGCGATGTCAAGCCCGATTAGCCCCTGCGTCGCGGCGACGACAAACCCGCGCTTGGAGCGGATTGTCTGCATATTGTACGCGTCGCTTGCGATGTCGTCGCCGCCTGTCGCGCAGAGTTGGAATTCGTCCATGATAATCCCGCAAAGGCGGCTATTGTCGTTCGGCGTCCGCTTTTGCAAGCCCGCATAAAATTGCGCCTTGCACATTTTGCCTATCGCGCCCGCCAAATTTCTGTTGGTCGCCGCCGGCATTGTTACGACCACGATCTTGCCTTTTAAAACATCGCCGATATCCAGGGCTTTTTTGCCCTCGCCCGGGGTGAAAAATTCCGACGCGGGCGGCGAGTCAAACGCGTCGGTGAGGTTCGTCAATGTTGACAGCTCGTTCGACTTTGTGCGCAGGTCGAGAATCGCCCACTCGTGAATCAGCGATATGGTTTTGTCAATGGCGTCGTCCACGCAATCGCAATCCGACGCCTGCTGTTTTATTTCACGCAGCGTTCTTTCCCAATCGCGAATGTCCGAATTGCAAAACTTGCGCATCAGCTTTGCGAAAGCCGAAAAACTCGCGGTTTCGCCCGAAAGCAGCATGTAGAAGATTGCCGTTTTGATGCGTTTTGTCAGCGAATATTCCCAGTAATTGCTTAAGTCTCCTTTTGGCGGTCGGATTGAAATTATCATTTCCGCGATGGAGCCGACTTCAACGATTGACTTTATATTCGCCATCGGGTCGAAGTAGTATTTTCCGCGCAGCGAAAAGTCTATGACATCGCGGCTTCGCCCGCATTCCTTCGCCCATAATTTGACTTTATATAGCGTGTCGTCGCCCTTGAAGTCGAATATCAGAAGCCCCATTTTTTTGGACTTATCGTTGGCACCGTATTTGATTAAATCGCGCAGAAGGACGTTCATTGAAGTCGTCTTGCCGCTGCCGGTGCTGCCGATGTAAAGAGTGTGCTTTGTCAGCATGTCGGCGGTCAGCGGGATTTTAATCCCGCCGCCGCGCACTGTCGCTATGACGCTATTCACTGTAGATTTCCTCCAGGCTTTTTTGCTCCAGCAGATTTTCTTTCCCGATCACAACTATGTATTGCCGCAGCGACGCTCTCGTCTCTTCGTCTATGTTGTTCCAGTCTATCGGGAATTCCCCCGAATATACGACTTCGGGGTTCATTGCCGCGATGTCGTTAACCTGCTGGTTGTTCAGCTGCGCGATGATATTGTGCTTTTTCGCCACTGTGACGAAATCCGAATTTGACGCCATCAAGCTTGTCCAATCATCCAAGCTGAGATTTTTAAAGCCGCAATATTTGCCGCGATCGGGGTTCCTTAGCAAAACCTCCATTAAATCGCCCGACGCGAGCTTGTCGAACACGCCGAACTCATGCGCGATATCGTCGGCGATTGAACTCTTAAGCAAAAGTTTTTTCCAATCGCTCAGAAAAAACTTGTCAAAAATTTTGTGCTTCTTCGCCAGCTCGAAAAATGATTTGAGATAGATAATGGCGTCAATCCAATCATCGGCTCCAAGGAGATGAAATTCCGGTTGCCGTTCAAAGACCGGTATCAATAGATCGGTTGATTCCGCCATTTCAATCCACTCCGCTTTTGAGGGGTGGAACCCCGCTTCATTAAGCAGATTTAGGGAAGCGGGCGAAACTATCGCCAGAAGAATTTGGACACGCCGCGGGGCTTCGCCCAGCCGGAATTTTATGGCGTCTATATGATCCAAGGTGTTTGGCAAAGATAGGATTTCGTCCCACATGCAGGCCGTCATGTCCTTGACCGCGCCGTAGCTGTCCAGCAATTTTGGCAGATATTCGTTGCGCGTCAGGACAAGTTCAACGAACTCGCCCGACATCGCCCGCGACAGCGCCTTTTCTTCGCACTTCGGCGTCAGATCGGTGCCCCCGACAAGCGCGTTTAGCAGCGCCTTGTGAGGAATTTTATCCAGCCACTTCTCTGTATTTATATACTCGAATATGGCCGGAATACGTTCCGAAACCTTTAGCCAAAGATCGCGGGAATTTATGTATTCGGCGACTTCATTCGGCTCAACGCAGTTGTCCGCCATTTCCAATATTTTATCTATTTCCTTCATTTTTTTACCTTTCTTTTTTGTTGTTTTGCGGGCGGGAAGTTCGTCTTCCCCCGCGCACAAAAAAGTTTTGCCGGGATAAAATTTTCCGACGGCAAAGAAGGTAAAATGTTGTCTGAAATAAAATCTATTGTAGAAGCAGCTGACTCCCAGCGTGAACAACGTTAGACAAAAATATTTGATATTTTATAATATTTTTAACGTGTCTATCTTGAGGCTACTTTTTCGAAAAAAAATTTCTTAGTTATTGACACGCAAAAAGCACTAGGATTTCGGGGCGTTAGACGGGATGGTTTCTCAACCACTTTTATTCGCCCAACATGGGGCGTTTTTTTTTGTTTTTTGCGCGCCGCGCGGCGAATGTTTTGGTTGACAGGCGGGGGCGCGGGGGGATAATTTTCTTTCGAGAAATGCGGCGCCGGGCGTGATGCTTTGCGCCTCAAAAAAACTGCAAATTGAAAGGACACACATAATGAATAAACGCGATTTTTTGTTTTCAGCAGCGGCGGCGGGCGCGGCTATTCCCGCATTTGCGGGCGACGCGGCGGCGGCGGGAGCAATGCCGGCAGCCGACAAGCTCGGCTTCTTTAACGTAAAGGATTTCGGCGCAAAAGGCGACGGCAAAACCCCCGACTCGCGGGCGATTCAAAAAGCAATCGACGCGGCGGAAGAAAAAGGCGGCGTAGTCTGGTTCCCGCAAGGCACATACCGCTGCCACGACCTCAAGCTCAAGCCGTTTGTCAAGCTCAGAGGCGAGCCCATCTGGGGCTATTGCGGCACGACTAACACGCCCGTCCTCCTGCTCGACGACCTCGACGCAGAGTGCATTGTGGACGCCTCCTACGCGATGAACGCGCACATAACGGGGCTTCACTTTTTCGGAGACAGAAAAAACAAGCCCACGAAGCGCCCCGTTCACGGCATTATGCACGACCCCAAAAAGTGGTCTAAAGGCTGCGAGACAATCACAATCGAGAACTGCAAATTCCACTACATGCAGGGGCACGGCGTGTATCTGAACAAGATTTTCGTCTTTATCATCAGAGGGTGCCTCTTCGGCGAAAACGGCGGCTGCGGCGTAAAATTCTTCGGCTGGGACGGCTATGTCATCGACAACATTTTCGCGGGAAACCACGAGCACGGCTTCGGAAGCTTCAAGACCGGCGCGTCGATTATGTTCACGCACAACCGCGTCGAGTGGAACAAGCAATACGGCGTGTACATCGGCGAACAGGGCGACTACTGGACGATAACCGGCAACCAGTTCGACCACAACTGGGGCGCGGGAATCGGCGTAAGCGGAAGCGAAAACATAAGCATAACGGGAAATTCGTTCCGCCGCAACGGGCGCGACGCCGCGTCTTGCCCCGAGGGCGAAAACACCTGCCATATCGCGCTGTGCGACGCCTCCGGCGTGTCGGTCGTGGGCAACAACTTTATGGCGAAAAAGTCCGACGGCGGCGTCGGGCAGTTCACGCCGAGATACGGCATCGTTATGAAAGGCTCGAAGTATTGCAACGTGGCGCAAAACAATTTTTACCGCGGCTACATGCTCGAGACTTTCAAGGATCTCGGCGGCAACAAAGAAAACATGCTGCGCGACAACACCGGCCGCCCGTTCAATTTCTAAAAAAAGAAAAACCAAAATCCCGCGGCAGACGCCGCGGGATTTTTTTGTTTTACCAAAGCCGAGGTTTCGCGCGGAAAGAAAAGACTCTCCGGCGCTTCTAAATTTTACGGCGCGGCTAATTGCATACGCGTCAAATATGTTGGTTGACAGCCGGGGGCGCGGGGAGATAATTTTCTCCCGAGAAACGCGGCGCCGGGCGCATCGCCCTGTGCCGCAAAAAAACTGCAAACCGAAAGGACACATACAATGAATAAACGCGATTTTTTGTTTTCAGCAGCCGCCGCGGGCGCGGCTATTCCCGCGTTCGCAGGCGACGCGGCGGCGGCGGGAGCAATGCCGGCAGCCGACAAGCTCGGCTTCTTTAACGTAAAGGATTTCGGCGCGAAGGGCGACGGCAAAACCCCCGACTCGCAAGCGATTCAAAAAGCAATCGACGCCGCGGAAGAAAAAGGCGGCGTGGTCTGGTTCCCCCAGGGGATTTACCCTTGCCACGATCTCAAGCTAAAGCCGTTTGTCAAGCTCCGCGGCGATCAAATCTGGGGCTACAGCGGCACGACAAACACCCCCATTCTCCAGCTCGATTCCGACGACGCCGTCTGCATCGTCGACGTTTCCTGCGCGAAGAACGCGCACATCGCCGGCCTGCAATTTTTCGGCAACAGAAACAATAAACACACAAAGCGCCCCACTTGCGGCATCATGCACGACCCGGAAAAATGGGCGTCCAAGTGCGAGACAATCACGATCGAGAACTGCAAATTCTACTACATGCAGGGTCACGGAGTGTATCTGAACAAAATTTTCGTCTTTATTATCAGGGGGTGCCTCTTCGGGCAGAACGGCGGCTGCGGAGTAAAATTCTACGGCTGGGACGGCTATGTTATCGACAACATTTTCGAGGGGAATCGCGAGCACGGCTTCGGGAGCTTCAATATTGGCGCGTCGATTATGTTCACGCACAACCGCGTCGAGTGGAACAGGCAATACGGCGTGTACATCGGAGAAAAAGGCGACTACTGGACGATAACCGGCAACCAGTTCGACCACAACTGGGGCGCGGGGATCGGCGTAAGCGGAAGCAGAAACATAAGCATAACCGGAAACTCGTTCCGACGCAACGGGCGCGACGCCGCCTCTTGCCCCGAAGGCGACGACACCTGTCACATCGCGCTCTACGACGCCTCCGGCGTGTCGGTCGTGGGCAACAATTTTATGGCGAAAAAGTCCGACGGCGGCGTCGGGCAGTTCACGCCGAAATACGGCGTCGTTATGAAAGGCTCGAAGTATTGCAACGTGGCGCAAAACAATTTCTACCGCGGATACATGCTCGAGACTTTCAAGGATCTCGGCGGCAACGGCGAAAACCTGCTAAAAGACAACATTGGCTGCCCATTAAATTTCTAAAAGGCGAAAATTCCGACGCCGCAAAGCGCGCCGCGTTTGGCAAAAAGAAACGCCATCGCCGCGCCCGCCGCGCCGCGCGCGCTATCTGCATACGTTAGCTGCGCCCGCCATGCTTCGCAAAAAAAATGCGCCGATATTTTCCACAAAAAAACCGCGCATTTGCGCGGCTTATTTTATTAAATACCCGCTGGCGTCCCCACAGGGATTCGAACCCTGGTCGCAAGAATGAAAATCTTGTGTCCTAACCGGGCTAGACGATGGGGACACTCCAGCGAATTTTTAATCCCTCGAATTTGGCAGATAAAAAAGCTAAAGCAAGCTTTTTTTTGCAGGCTGGCAGCCTGCACGGCATTATGGGGGCTCACGCCCCCAAGAACCGATTTTGCTCCCGCAAAATTTTCGGTTCTTCCCCTGTCATTTATCCGAGCGTTCTTCAGCTGTCCGCACAAATTTACATCAAAAAAAATAGAACTGCGCCCATGCGTTAGCGGCAGGCTAACAGCCTGCACGGCATTGTGGGGGCTTACGCCCCCAAGAACCGATTTTGCTCCCGCAAAATATTTCGGTTCTTCCCCTGTCATTTATTTGTGAGTCGTTCAGCTATCTGTCCGTTTACATCAAAAAAATAGAACTGCGCCCATGCGTTAGCGGCGCGTTCTATTTTTTTCTCGCGCGCAAAGCGCGCTGTAATTTTCCGCTTTAACCCGAAAGCAAGTTTAAAAAGCTTCATGCGCGGGCGGGTGGAACGCCCGCCCGCGCTGACTAGGCGCGTCAAAATGCCCCTAGTACGAGTATTTGGGCGGAAATGGCGAAGCGGAGCGTACACCCGTACGTGACCGAGCCATTTCCGCCCAAAGCGGAGTAATAGGGGTATTTTCACGCGCCCCTACGCCCCGCGAACTTACGCCACGCGTTCTACGACAATCGGCGGGGGAGTCGGGCGGCGGGGGGCGAGGCGATAGGCGTTGCGGAAATAATCCATCGCCGCGTCGAGATTGGTTTCGTCGTTGTACTGAATCAGGAGGAGGGGTTCGCCCTGTTTTACCTGCGTGCCGATTTTTTTGATTTCGGTGACGCCGACATACGGGTCGATTTTTCCGTTTTTGGTCGTCGAAAGGATTTGCACTCCGCGCGCGATTTGCCCCGCGTTGATGTTGTGGACGTAGCCGCGTTTGGGCGCGGGGAGTTTGCGCGTATGTTTTGGCATCGGGTATTTCGAGGGGTCTTCGAGCCACGGGGCCGAGCCGCCTTGCGCCTTGATCATCTCGAGAAGTTTTTTATACGCCGAGCCGTCGTCGATGACGCGCTCGACTGATTGTTTCGCCGAGAGCGTCGAGCCCGCCACTCCCGCGAGGCGCAGGATTTCCATGCCGAGCTTGAGGACGAGTTCTTTCATGTCGTCGGTGCCGCCGCCGCGGAGGAATTCGAGCGCTTCCATAATTTCGAGGCCCATGCCGACGCAGTTGCCGAGCGGCTGGTTCATGTCGGTCACGAGGGCGACGCATCTATGTTTCATCACGCGCGCCACGCGGGTGATTGTGCGGGCGAGCTGCTTTGCCTGCTCGATGTCGCGCAGGAACGAGCCGTTGCCCCACTTGACGTCGACCACGAGGCCGTCGGAGCCGACCGCGAACTTTTTGCTTAGCACGCTCGCGGTGATGAGCGGCAGGCTTGGGATTGTCGCGGTGGAGTGGCGCATTTTGTAAATTTTGGAATCGACGGGGGCGATGGACTCGTCGTGCTGGCAGACGGCGCAGCCTATCGACGCGAGCTGCTTGTGGAACTCGGAGAGGCTGAGTTTTGTTTTGAAGCCGGGGATTGAGGAAAGCTTGTCGTGGACGGTCAGGACGAAATCTTCGTCGGAGCTCGACATTCCGGGGACGACCACGCCGCACGCCGCGCCGATCGCCGAGAGGATTATCGACGTTTTGTCGCCGACCCCGCCCGCGGAATATTTTGCGACTTTCGGGCGGGAGATGTCGGAAAGCTCGATAGTCTCGCCGGTCAAAATCATTTCGTCGGCGAAGACGGCGGTTTCCTGAGCGGCCATATCTTTAAAGAAGATCGCCATAATCAGCGCCGCCATTTGGAAGTCTGGCATTTCGTCGTCGAGAATGGAGTCGACAATGTTTCTGACTTCGTCTTCGGTAAATTCGTGTCCGTCGCGCTTCTTTTCAATCAGATAAGCGTATGACGGTTTTAGCGGCGCTTTGCCCGACGTTTTCTTTATTGCCATTTGTCGATCTCCTTTTAGAAGCAATTAATTTTCCGCCGCCTTGTTGGGACGGCGAAAGAAGGGGGGACACGCCCCTTGCAAATTCTTACAATCTACATTTTAGGGAAAATGTCGAGTCTTTTTTTTGAGAATTTACAGCGGGGCGGGCGTGAGGTTGGCGGCTTTGCCTGCGGCGCGGCTGGCGCTGTTTTTTTAGCTTGGCAAGACCGTTATATAGTGCGAAACTTGCAATAATGGTTAAAAAGTCGAACTCAAAAGGGGAAGCGTCGTTCGAGGAGTCCCTCGCGGAGCTTGAGGAAATTCTCGCGCAGCTGGAGAACCCGCAGGTGCCGCTCGCGGAGCTTGTGGACAAATACGGCAGGGCGCGCGAGTGCCTCGACGTCTGCCGCAAGCGGCTCGACGACGCCGAGCTTGCGGTAAAGAAGCTTTCGGGCGGGGCGTTTGAAAACTTCCCGCTCGACGAACAATAAACTTTTACAAAAATGTCATTGCTAAGCGAAATCTCATCACCCGCCGACCTGAAAAAGCTCGCCCCGAGCCAGCTTCCGGAGCTTGCGCAGGAGATCAGGCATGAAATCATAGACGTAACCTCGAAAAACGGCGGGCACGTGAGCCCGAACCTCGGCATTGTCGAGCTTTCGATCGCGCTCCACCGCGTTTTCGACACCCCGAAAGACAAAATCCTTTTCGACGTCTCGCACCAGTGCTACACGCACAAGCTCCTGACGGGGCGCAACAACGAGGCGTTCAAAAATCTGCGCCAGACCGGCGGGATAAGCGGCTTCTGCAACCGGAAGGAGTCGGAGCACGACGCGTTCGGGGCGGGGCACGCGGGGACGGCGGCGTCGGCGGCGCTCGGGCTGGCGGCCGCGCGCGACAGGCTCGGCGGCGACGAAAACATTATCGCGGTTTTGGGCGACGCCGCTCTTACCAACGGCGTCACGTTCGAGGCTTTCAACAACATCGCCTCGACGACGAAAAAGATGATCGTCGTCTTAAACGACAACGAGATGTCGATAGCAAAGAATGTCGGGGCGATCGCCCAGTATCTCAACGAGGTTATCACAAACCCCGCGTGCAACAGGCTCTACTCCGACATGAACACTTTCCTCAAAAAGCTTCCGTTCGGGGAAAAGGTCATCAAGATGACCGAAAACACCGCGCGCGACGCGAAAGGCTGGTTTGTGCCCTCGCCGTTCTTCGAGTATTTCGGAATGATGTATCTCGGGCCGATCGACGGGCACGACATCGCGCTTCTTGAAAGGTATCTTAATTATTGCAAGCGCGCCACGCGCCCGATTCTGCTGCACATCATAACGAAGAAGGGCAAGGGGCTCGACGCCGCGGTGCGCAACCCCGAAAAATTCCACGGGGCGTCGCCCTACAACGTTGTCACGGGCGAGACCCTCAACAACGACAAGTCCATTCCGAATTATCAGGACGCCATGGGTCAGGCGCTCGTGCGCTACGCGAAAAAAGACCCGAAGATCGTCGGCATAACCGCGGCGATGGCGTCGGGAACGGGGCTTTCGTATTTGAAAAAAGAGCTGCCCGAGCAGTTCTTCGACGTGGGCATCGCCGAGGAGCACGCGGCGGTGTTCGCCGCGGGAATGGCGTGCAGGGGCTTTACGCCCGTCGCGGCTATTTACTCGACTTTTATGCAGCGCGCCTACGACTGCGCGATGCACGACGTGTGCCTGCAAAACCTGCCCGTAACGTTCTGCCTCGACCGCGCGGGACTCAGCCCCAACGACGGCGCGACGCACCACGGGCTTTTCGACATCTCGTTTCTGCGCCCGCTTCCGAACGCGGTCGTCATGCAGCCGAAAGACGAGGACGAACTCGCCGACATGCTCTGGACTTCAATCCGGTCGAAGCGCCCGTCGTTCATACGCTATCCGCGCGGCAAGGGCTTGGGCGTAAAAATCAAGGACGAGCCGCAAACGCTCGAAATCGGCAAGGCCGAAATTTTAAGAGAGGGCGGCTGCGGCGCATGCGTGTGGGCGCTCGGCAACATGGTCGCCGAGGCGCTCAAGGCGGCGGACATAATCGCCGAAAAAAGCGGCGCGAAGATAGGCGTTGTTAACGCGCGCTATGTAAAGCCGCTCGACGCCGAGGCTCTCCTCAAATGCGCCGACGAAAACAAAGCGATAATCACCCTCGAGGACCATTCCGCGGCGGGAGGCTTCGGCTCGGCCGTCGCGGAGCTGATGCTCGCGAACGGCAAGAAGTGCGACATCGACATCATCGGCTGGCCCGACAAATTTATCCCGCACGGCACCGACGTAAAAACGATCCGCGCGCAGTTCGGGCTCTCTGCGGAGCAAATCGCCGAGCGCGTTTCAAAACATATTTAATACGCTAAAAAAACAAAAAGCGCCCGAAGAAAAATTCGGGCGCTTTTTTTGCGGTTGAGCCGCCGGCTATTTTTTCGAGAGCCGCTCGATGTGCGCGGCGATCTCGTTTCTAAGCTCCACGGTGTACGCGTCGGGGTTCGGCAGCAAATCGGTCGAGTTGCGCGCGCCCGGGTTGGGATAGACCGCGTAGGCCTTTATCTTGGCGATTGTCGCGAGGGCGGCTTTGTCGCCCGTTTTCTTCGCGAGATCGTCGAGAATGAGGAAGTATTCGTAGTCTTCCTGACCGTCGCGCACGGCCTCCATTCTAACCGACGACATAATTTCGTCGCGGCCGATGAGCTCGCCCGAGTAGATAAAATATCCGTCGCCGTTGGGGAAGCGGTTGCGCCTTACGACATTCGGGACGGGGGTGCTGAGCCTGTCTTTGTGCATTCCCCAGATGAACGGGTTTTGCATATACCAGTCGACGCCCCAGTATTCGTAGCCGAGAAATCCGCCCGCGAAGCAGAACGCCGCCATTATGCGCTCCTGCGCGTTGTAGGGGGTGTCGATGCAGTAGTTGCCGTCGGTCGTGAAAATCTTTTTCTGTTTTTGCCTGTCGATTTTCTCGATTTCGGGCGGGGTGTTCGCGGACGACATATTCAGCCCCCACACGTCAACGTTCTTTTCGAGCGGCTCGGCGTAGCCCCATGTGCTCGTGTAGATGAGCGCGTCGGGCGCGTGCTTGTGGATTTCCGAGAAGTAGGCGTTGAGCATGTCGGCGATGTTCTTTTGCCAGTAGTAAGGCTCGTCCGACATAAACATTATGAACTTGCCTCCCCAGCCTTTCGCCCTGACGTGGTCGTAGATGAGCTTTGTGCGCTTTTTTATGCGCTCGATATACTCGGGGCGGAGCTTTGAGAAGTCTTTGGTGTCGGCGTAGGGCCATTTGCCTTCGTACGGCTGGACGCCGTCGATATTTTGCACCGGCCGCGCGAAGCAGTGGCACGGGACGCTGTTGAGGTAGAACATCGGAAGCCCGAGCTCGTCGAACGACATCTTGCAGAATTTGTCGAACGCCTCGAAGTCCGCGGTGTATTCGCGCGTCTTGGGGTTCCACTTTATTTTAATGGGCTCGGAGTGGTCGATGGTCGCGCGCTTTGTCGCCATGAAGCGCTGGAGCTGGTAGCGGTCGTAGAATTTGCCGAACACGCCCTTTTGCCCTTCCGCCGGGCGCCACGAGCCGTTGCTGCCCTCGCTGCGCATGTCGAAAATCGCCGTAAGGTGGGTTTGCTTTGGCAGAGTGAAATCGAAAACGCGCACGCTGTAAGGCACGGTCTCGAGAACTTCGCCGTCGAGCTTGAATTTTACCTCGCCCTTGTAGACGCCCGCCTTTGTGTTTTCGCCGGCGTAGAATGTCAGCCACACAGACTCCGTTTTGTTTGCGCGCAGGTCGATTTTATCCTGCGGTATGACGGGGTCGGCGTAAACTTCAGCCATCGAGTTCGGCGGAACGCAGCGCTCGTGGAATTTCAGGTGCGAGAACAGATAGTAGTTGCTCTTGGAGTCGACGGTTACATATCCCGCGACCGCCTTCTGCGAAACCTTGAGCTTGTCGCCGCCGGCCGAGACCGCTTCGGAGACGTCGATTTCCACGCCGTCCATGGGCTTGTTCGCGCGGACGGCGAGCTGGAGATTTTCATACTCGTTCCGCGCGAGCGCGATTTCCGCGGGCGCCGATTCTTTCGGCGGGGCGTAGAACGGGAAAACTTTTATGACCGAATTGACCTGCCACGCCGCGAGGCTCTTGTCCGGGCGCTTGTCGAAGGCGGTCTGCGCCTCGTATTTTTCGGCGCGCGCGCACTCGGCGAAAATCGCGCCGTCGACAAGTATCTCGGCGTTTTTGGTCTCGATTGCGTCGATTCTCGCCCGCGGCTTGGCGTGGCATGAGCGCACCGTTACGGCGTTGAAATCCCAGCCGTCTATGCCGCCCGAAAGCACCTGCGAGTACGCGGCGTCTTTCACGCCCGGAGCGGTCAGGCAAACGCGGGGGATTATCACCTTCTCTTTCGGCGCGCGCACCGCGGCGACGTAGATATAGTCCGTAAACGGCTTAATCGGTATGTCTTGGTGCAGCCCGTAATAGACGTTGTCGCCGGGAATATTCAGGCGCAGCGCCTTTTTGCCGAACAGCCCGCCGTCAACGACGCTTGCGCGGTCGTCCGTCTTTTCGCGCTTGCGCCAGCCCTTGATGCCGTCCTCAAAGCTCGGGTTTTTTGCCAAGTTCGACGGCGAGTTGAGAATCTTCTCGTAGGCTTTCAAATCTATGTCGACGCGCACGTTCGCCTTTTGGTCGCTCATGACATAGCTGTCCTGCTTTGCGCCCTCGGTCTTTCCGGAGACGTTTTTCCTGCCGCGCCTGAGATACAGCGAATATTGCGATTCCGTATAAGGCTGCATCGGCCCCGCCTCGAACAGAATGATTTCGCCCAGAAGCATAAAGTTTACGGGCTTGCCGTTTTTGTAGAGCGCGTAGTCTTTCTGCGAGAAGCTGCCCGCGCAGACGCGCTTTACGGGAATGAACCCGAGCTTCTCGCCGGTGGGCTCGCCGCGCGTGTTGAAAACCGACGCGAGCATGCGCACGTCGTAGTCGTCGGGAGAAACGTCCCACTGTTCGGGCTCCGCCTCGCGCGTTATCGACAGGCGCTCGCGCTTGCCGACTTTGTAGGAAAGCGCCCCGCCGAGGTTTTCCGTATCGAACTTCATTGAGAGGCTGTCGAAGTACGCGTCGCCCTCGGACATCCACGCGACAGTCCCGACGTTCATTGTCGAGTAGCCGTCGGGAATGTCGACGTCGACCTCGAGGCGCGTCCAGTCGGTGGTGCCCGAGATGCGCTTTGAGTGGAAGAATTTATCGGGCATATTGTTTTTCGTCCCGAAAAGCGCGACATAGAAGCCGGCGCCGCCGTTTTTCCCGCACTTGACGTTTTCGCACTTGGCGTAAAGGGTTATCTTCCCCTTCATCTTCGAGACCTTGAACGATTTTTTTACCGCCACCCAGTTCGGAACCGCGCCGGCGGCGACTTTCGTATGGACGCTTTTTTTGCCGCTGTGCGCGTATTTGGCGGTGATGGCGTTTATGTGGTCGGCGTCGGTGTCCTTTTGCAGCCACGGAGAGGACTCGAGATTTTTATACTCGAAAGATTCGGAGAAATTGTCCAGCGGCATGTAGAGATAGTCGGGCAGGTCGAGCGCCGCATTTGCGTTGAAATAGACCCACGCGCGCGACACCCCGCCCGCCTTGCAGTCGACGGGAATGTAGATTTTGGCGTTCTTCTTTATTTTTTTCGTGAACGGCGAGACGTTCCAGAGAAGCTCGTTGCCGTTTTCGCCGACTATCCTCACCGACTTTCTGCTCTTGCCCGCAAGCCCGAGCTCTTTCGCCGAAATTGCGACAATCGCGCCCTCGGCGTCGACGTTTCCGCTGTTGGAAAATTCGACCTCCACCCTGTTCGACGCGGGGACGCCGCAGTCGAGATAGAGCGGAAAGTGCCAAGGCTCCTGCGCCGAAGCCGAAAAGCCCGCGAGAGCCGCGAGCGCCGCGAAAATATATTTTCTCATAATTCCTCCGTTGCGAATGTTTGTTATAGCTGTGAAAATTTTTAACAAAAACCGCGCGATGTAAAGATTTATTTGTTTACAACGCCGCGCCGCGCGCCGTAAAATCCGCCCCCGTGATTGGCAAAATTGCGGCAGTTCTCGCGGCGCTCCTGTGCGCGGCGGCGGCGCGCGCCGAAACGATATCGGCGCGGGACGCCGTGCTGTCGTATAGCGTCGACGACGAATTGATTTATTTCACGAACGAAAATATCGGCGCGGACGCGTTCTACTCGAACGGCGTTTACGGCGCGGGCGCGAAGATCGCGAACATCGAGCTTGGAATTTATTGGGGCGGCCACGCCGCGTTTTCAAACACCGTCTTGGGCGCCGTGAAAGTTCCCGACGGCGTTTCCGCCGAAAGCCTCTACTCCTCCCACGCGACTTCCACCGCGGCGGTCGCGGCGGGCTACAAACAGCCGCAGGCGGGCGTAGATCCCGACATTTTTATCTACGCGGCGTTCGGCGTCGCCCCCGCCGCGACGCTCTCGGCGGGCGCAGTCGCGCGGACGATCAATCCCGACGGAGCGGCGTCGTCCCTCGAAGTGCGCGACGTTTGCGGGGTCTATAAATACTTCTTTTCCGAAAACCCGCAGGACGTGATCAACAGCAGCTGGGGGCCAATTTCCGAAGAGCCCGGCGGATACCTCGCCGCGTTCGCCGACGGGCTTCTATGCGAAAACCCCCTCGAGACTCTCGTAATTTCCGCGGGCAATAAAATCGACGGGCAGCTCGCGCGCCCGACGACTTTCGCGCAGTCATACAACGCCATCGCCGTCGGCGCTCTCGGCAACGTTCCGCGGTACGACGCCGTCGCCGACTTCAGCGTGCGCGCCCCCTCCGATTTCTTCAACCCCACAACGGGCGAGCTCGTCGAAAACGCCCGCGCCTCCATCGACATCTGCGCCCCGGGCGTAAACGTGTTCACCGCGGTCTACGACGCCTCCGACCCCTCGCTGACCGAAGAATACTCCGCCGCGAGCGGCACGAGCTTTTCCGCCCCGATTGTCGCGGGGACGGCGGCTTTGATGGTGTCGCTCTCAAAATCGCTCGAGGGAAACCCGAGCTTTGTCGCGGCGGGCTGGAGCTCCGACGCCCGGGACTCGCGCGTGATAAAGGCGGTGCTGATGAACTCCGCCGACAAGCCCGCCGGCTGGGACAACGGGCAGTCGCTGCAAAACGGCGTCGAGTTCAAGATTGAAGTCGGCGGAATTTCCGGCGCGTACATGACGCAAACCTACGACGGCATCGTGGCGACTTCGCAGGGGCTCGACTACAACTTCGGCGCGGGCGCGCTAAACGCCGAGCGCGCGCTCGAGCAGTACGTCGGAATGTACACGAGCGGCACCGCCGACAACGTATGGCTTCTCGACAGCGTGGACTTCTGCGCCTCGAAGCTCTACAACCTCGGCAAAATCGACGCGGGGAGAATCCTCAACCTTACGCTCGTCTGGCAGGCGCTCTACGAGCTCGCCGCCGAGGCGGGAGAGGACGGCTCGTACGCCATCGAGGCAGCCGCCCTCGCCGACCTTTCGCTCGAAATCTGGATAAGGCTTTCCGAGGACGTATTCCAGCCCGTCGCGATTTCCGACTGCAAATACAACAACGTGGAGCACCTCACCGTCACGCTCGCGGGCGTCGCCGACTACTACGCGAGAGTCGCGTTTTTCGGCATGGCATACGGAGAACTTCCGAACGAAACTTTTGCGCTCGCGTGGAGCGTCGTGCCCGAGCCCGCGAAAACCGCATTGCTCGCGGCATTGCTCATTCTTGCCGCGGCGATTCGCCGGTCGGCAAAGCGCCGCCATTAAGACCAGTTGAAGGTCTTTACTTCTCCGCAAAGCTTCCACCTGCGCGGCGTGAGCGATTCGAGCCAATCGAGGGGCTCGCCCGTCGGAAGCTCTCGCGAGGCGAGGTCGAAGCACCGCTTTATGCACTCGCGCTGCTCCGCCCCGACCGCCTTTGGAAGCGGCGAGATAAACAGCGGCGTACCGCTTCCCGCCAGAAGCTCCATCCACTGCCTGTTCAGGCGCCACTCGACTTTGTCGGTCAGCCCCACGCAGTCGGCGTCGCACGAGTAGAACGCGTTGTGCTGCGGCGCGCGGAACGCGAGAGTGTTGACGCCCATCTTCAGCGTGCGCGCCCATTCCCTGCCGCTTGTGTCGTCGCCGGTGCGCTGCAATTCAAACAGCCCCGCCGACAAGTGCGAGAACGTGTCGCACCCGATGACATACATTCCGCCGCACTCGCGCCGAACGAGCCTGTATAAATCCAAGACGATTTCCGCGTTCGTTTTCGAGTCGTCCGCGAACGACCAGTCGCCGCGCGTGATGTCGCCGTCGGCGAACATTTTGAAGCCCCATTTTCCGAAGAGGTCGTAAGAGGTGAAGTCGTGCTTGACCATTTCCATTCCCCACTCGCGGTATTTGGCGAAGCACTCTTTCAGATATTCGACATTCCGCGCGATTGTCGGGTCGAGGAACCTGAACTTTCTTTGACTCTCCGCGTGAATGAACGGCAGGAGAATTTCCTCGGGGGCGTTCTCCGGCGCGCAGAGCGGGCGCATCCAAAGCCCCGGGCGGAATCCGCGCTTGCGCAAATCTCCGGCGAGCTCTTTCATGTCGGGGAAAAATTCGTTCGAGAGGCGGAAGTCGTCGCTCCAGCCGCCGCGGTTTCCTTTAGGCGAAATTTTGTTCCACCCGCCGTCGACGACAAAGAACGGCCTGTTGCTTCCGCCCGGGAGAAGCCCCGACATCAAATCGGCGATTTCCACAATCAGCTTCTGCGAACTTTTTCCGTAGAGGCAATACCAGTCGTTGACGCCGTAAACGGGGCTCTGCGGCAGGCGCGGATTTTCGCACATAATTTTGCAGAAATTGCATGCCGCCTCGAACGGGCTTTCCGAGCGCGCGCCGCCGTACGAGACAACCGTCGCCATCTCGAGCCTGCGCCGCCCGAGCCGCACGCCGCGCGAGCCGTTGCGAACGTCCATTTTCAGCTCGAGGCGGTCGGGCGAAACGCTCCACGAGCAAAACGCGTTCGGCTGAACTTTGACGCCCACTCCCCTGCACGCCCCGCCGCCATACTCCATAAAATACCATGGCAAAATCCGCTTTTCGCCGATATCCGCGCTCCAGCGCAAATCGCCGTATCCGCGCTCCCAATGGTCGTTGAGAATTTTCGCGCCCGACGAAAACGGAGTATTCCAGCGCGCCGTTACGCGGCGGATTTTTTTCGACGGCGACGACAGAAAAAATGTCAGCGCCCCGCCGCTTTCCGACGTTTCGCAGCGAATGTCGCCCGATCTGAAAGAGCGCGTATTTTTGTCGAATGCGAGCGGAGCCGAGCCGCCGTCAAATATGGCTTCGAGGGAATCGGGAAGGCGCATGCCCGCGCCGCGCCCGCACGACGCGCACGAGACGACGTGCATGGGCAATGTCGCCGCGCCGAAAAACATTCCGGCGCTTTTTATAAAATTTCTTCTGTCCATTTTGCGTTGCCTGTTGTGTTGAAAAAAAGCCGAAAATATGCCGCCGTTTTTTACGCGGCGGCATATTCGGCGAATTTGCGGATAAAAAAGAAAACTATTCCTCCTCTTCGGAGAAGTCCTCTTTGCCTACGCCGCAGAGCGGGCAAACCCAATCCTCGGGCAGATCCTCAAAGGGAGTTCCCGCGGGAATGTTGTTGTCGGGGTCGCCGGCTTCGGGGTCGTAAACATAGCCGCAAACTTTGCATTTATACTTCTTCATATTTTTCCTTCCGTTTCGTTTCTTATCGTAAAATTTCTTACCAAATCCAAAAACCTATTCAAATATTTTTTGGAATTTATTTTTCCTATCCCCGAGATTTCCATCGCGGATTCGGCGTCGGCGGGGCGGCGCACCGCGAGCCCGCGCAGGACGGCGTTCGTGAAAACCCTGTAAACGGGGATATGGGCTTTTGCCGCGATCTGGCTGCGCAGCGCGGACAGCTCGGCATAGAGCGGAGCGGCGAAATCGGGAACGTCGGTTTCGGGCTTTTCGCGCGGACTTTTTTTAGCCGATTTTTTCGCTTGGAGCGCGGGGACTTTTTTGAGCTTTGAAATTTCGCGCGGGTAGGCGATGCGCAGCTCCGAAACCTCGCCGAGCATGACCGACACCCCGAAGTCCGTAATCGCCGCGAGCGGATACTCGCCGTCCGTTATCGAGACAAGCCCGAAATCGACGAGCGACGAAAAAAGCTCCGAGCAAAACTTCGCCCCGTGGCGCTTCAAAATTCCGTAGGTCGAGAGCGAGTCCAGCCCCGACGAAGTTATCTTTGCGTCGCGGCTTCCCGCGAGGCATTTGACGATTTTATCGCGCCCGAAGCGCGGCAGCCACTGGCGCGCGCCGGCTCTATGCGACATTCTCGCGACCCCGCTCAGCGCCTTGCGCACCTCCAAAATTTCTTCGGGCGAAAGCGGAGGCTGCCGCTCGGCGGGGGCGGAGGAAAGCATGCAAACGTCGCACTTGCCGCAAGGCTCGGGGCAGTCCTCGCCGAAGTATTCGAGAATCCATTTCTGTCGGCACTGCTTTGAGTACGCGTAGCGGAGAACGTCGCGCAGCTTGGCTTCGTCGCGGCGGCGCTTCTCGGCGAGCAATGCCTCGGGAAGGTCGAGGCGGGACGGCGGAAGGTCGGGGTCGAGAAGCCGCGTGCCGCGGGCGCGGCGCGAGGGAATCTCGAAGCGCTCGACGTATCCGAGCCTGCGCAAAATTCCGAGCGCGCTCGAGACAGCCATCGCGTTCGCTCCCGAGAGGCGCGCGAATTTTCCGCCCCTCGCGCGCCGCCTTCCGCCGCCGAAGCGCATGATATCCGCCGCTTCCTCCGCGAGCGCGTCTATCGGCATCGCGCATTCGTTGGCGTTGTCGCAGTTGTCGCGGACGGCGCGGTAAACCGCTTCGATAAAATCCGCCGACGGGTTTGCGCCCTCGATAAAAAATTCCTGCACGCGCTTGTCGGCGTACATCAAAAGCATTTCGCAGTAGGACTCCGCGCCGTCGCGCCCCGCCCTGCCCGCCTCCTGATACAGCGCCTCGACGCTGCCGGTCAGCTCGTAGTGGCAGACGAACCTTATGTCGGGGCGGTCGATTCCCATTCCGAACGCGTTTGTCGCGACCGCGATTTGCTCGCACCCGCCCATGAACGCCTCCTGCGCGGCGTCGCGCTCGGCGGGCGTCATCGCGCCGTGATAGACGATGTGCCGCACGCCCTCGCCCCAAAGTTTTTTTGAAAGCTCCTCGGCGCTCTTGCGCGTGGCGCAGTAAACGATGCCCGTCTTGTATTTGTCGGCTATCGCGCAAACGCGCGCGAATTTCTCCGC
>Ga0310695_10000287_pt1 | contig 135640 bp, 80 predicted proteins | sample RumenRJG_04DNA_FD_203882 | JGI IMG/M metagenome (GOLD analysis project Ga0310695, IMG submission 203882) | Bovine rumen microbial communities from Lethbridge, Alberta, Canada - RJG_04 (v2) (version 2) | ecosystem: Host-associated > Mammals > Digestive system > Stomach > Rumen | place: Canada...
ACGGCCGTAGCCGCTATCAACACGACCATCACATAGAACTTGAATTCGGCATTCTTGAAGAACTGCTTGATGCGCCCCTTGAAGAGGAGCGAATAGAGCAACACGAAACTTGTTCCAGAGAGGAACATGAAGGCAATGGCCGTGTAGTCGATGTATGGATTGTGAAAATAGCCCGTGCTGGCATTGTGAGTGGCAAAACCGCCTGTAGCCGTAGTTGTCATGGAGTAGTTCAGACAATCGAACAATCCCATGCCCGCCAGATAATAACAGATGCCGCAACCGACGGTGAGCATGAGGTAGATGCTCCAAATCCACTTGGCTTGCGTACTCAACCGCGGATGCATTCGGGCACGAATGGGGCCGGTAGCCTCCGCCGAGAACACTTTCACGTTGCCATTGCCGAACGAGGGAAGGATGGCGATGGTGAAGAAGACGATTCCCAGTCCGCCTATCCATTGCGTCATGGTGCGCCAGAAAAGCAAGCCGTGGGGCAGGCATTCCACATCGTCGAGAATGCTACAACCAGTTGTGGTAAAGCCCGATATGGTCTCGAAATAGGCATCGGTGAAGTTGTTGATATACCCACTGATGAGGAACGGGAATGAGCCGAAAAGACTGAACACAATCCACGTGGTGGTGACCAGCAAGTAGGAGTCGCGACGTCCGAGCGAATTGGTGGAGTTGCGACCCAAATATTTGAAGAAGATGCCGCCTAAGGCGGTGAGTATGATGCTGATGACGAAAGCCAGCGAGTCGTCCTCGCCGTAGTAGAACGACATGCCCAAGCACCATAGCATCATCGGCACTTCTATGAAGAGAAGTGTACCAATGATTTTATAGATGAGCTTCAGATTAAGCATGATTCTTAGAAGTGAGGGGTAAGGGGTGAGTGGTGAGAGATGAGTTACTGGAAGAACTTCTCGATTTTCGACATGTTGATGTTGTGGCAGAACACCACGACGCTATCGCCTGCCTCTATCTGGGTACCACCGGAAACAAGGATACCTTCGCCGTGACGCACCAGTCCGCCGATGGTGGCTCCCTTGGGAAGTCCCAGCTCAAAGACCTTCTTGCGCGTCACTTTCGAGCCTTGTTGTGCCGTAAACTCCGCCACGTCGGCATTGGCCGACATCAGGAAGCGGATGTTGTTCACGTCGGCATCGAGCATCATCTGATATATATAGCTGGCGGCCAAAGCTTTCTTGTTGACGATGGTGCCGATGTCCAAACTCTCGGCCATACTCACATAGTCGAGATTCTCCACCATTGCCACCGTTTTGCGTACACCCAAGCGCTTTGCCGTCAGGCAAGCCAGGATATTCATCTCGGCATTGCCGGTGAGTGCTACGAAGGCTTGCGTGTTCTTGATACCCTCCTCCTGGAGCAGGGCCAGATCGCGGCCGTCGCCGTTGATGATCATCACGCGGTCGGTGTCCACCAGTTCGTTCAGGCGGTCACAACGACGCTCGTCGGTCTCGAAGAGCTTGATGTTCATGTATTCTGGCATCAGTTTCGTGGCCCTGACTGCCGTAGCACCACCACCCATCATCATCACGTTTTTCACGTCCACATAGTGCTCCTTGCCCACAATCTTGCGGATGTAGGGAATGTAATTGCGGGTGGTCATGAAGTAGGCTATATCGTTGAGCTTCAACACGTCGTCACCACGGGGAATGATGGTTTCGTCTGCCCGTTTGATGGCCACGATATGGTAAGGGGTCTCGGGCTTACATAGGTCTTTCAAAGGCTGTTCCAAGACTTCGGCATTGGCCCTGAGCTTGATACCCAGCATGATGAGCGCTCCGTCGTGGACGTCCCAACGCTGGCGCACCCACGACATCTTCAGTCCATTGGCAATGTCGCGGGCGGCAAGATGCTCGGGATAGATGAGTGACGAGATACCAACCCGCTCAAAGAAATCGTCGAGTTTCGGGTCAGTATATTCATAGTTGTCCACCTTGGCCACGGTGCGTTTGGCTCCCATGGCCTTAGCCAGCATGCAGGCGTTCATGTTCAGATTCTCGTCGGGAGTGACGGCAATGAACAAGTCTGCCCCGTTCACGCCCGCATCCTTCAGCGTCTGAATCTTCGACGACGAAGCCAGCACGGTCATCAGGTCGTAGTCGCTACTGATGGCTGCCAACCTATCCTCATCGCTGTCGATGAGCACCGTGTCTTGGTTGTTCCTCGACAGGAGTTTCGCCAAATGGGTTCCGATGGCGTATGCGCCGACAATGATAATCTTCATCTTACATCATGATTATGGGTGCAAAGATACAATCTTTCAAGGAAATACACAAGATTTAGACCAGTTATTTGCTGTTTCTCTTTCAAGAAAATAACTTCAGAGTTGTAATTAATTCCTATTGTATTTGGCGGTTTTCCCATTATTCTGATTTGTTTCCGCGTCAGAAACAAAATGTTTTTGCGTCAGAAACAAAGTATTTCCAATATAGAAACAAAGTGTTTCTGACGCAAAAACCAGTCTGAATGTAACACAAACATTATGCTTTCATCAGCCTGACGATGGCCTGGCGGATGCCTTCGGCATCGATGCCCACGATGTGCTGAAGCTCTGGCACGGTGCCATGCTCAACGAAGCGGTCGGGCAGTCCGAGGCGCTCGATGGTGGGATGATAGCCGTGATCGCTCATCCATTCCAGCACGGCAGAGCCCAGTCCGCCGTCGCGGACACCATCCTCAACAGTGATGATCTTATCGAATCGTGCAGCCACTTCCTCCAAAATCTCCTCGTCTAAGGGTTTCAGGAATCGCATGTCGTAATGTGCCACGGATATGCCCGTCAATCCGCAACAGAGTGCATTCTGCACATTGTTGCCCACGGGACCAAGGCTCAGCACAGCCACATCGGTGCCGTCGGTCAGTCTGCGGCCTTTGCCTACAGGCACTTCCTCCATGGGGCAGCGCCAATCCACCAACACACCCTTTCCACGGGGATAGCGGATGACGAACGCCCCCTTGTCGGGCAACTGTGCCGTAAACATCAGATGGCGCAACTCGTGTTCGTTCATGGGCGAGGCGATGGTGAGGTTCGGCACAGGGCGCAGGGCAGCCAAGTCGAAGGCACCATGGTGGGTTGGACCGTCCTCGCCTACAAGACCGGCGCGGTCGAAACAGAACACCACTGGCAGGTTGAGCATCGCCACGTCGTGGATGATATTGTCGTAGGCTCGCTGAGAGAATGCGCTATAGATGTTGCAGAAGGGCTGCAGGCCGTCTTTCGCCATACCAGCGGAGAATGTCACGGCGTGACCTTCAGCGATGCCCACGTCGAAGGTACGCTCGGGCAAGGCCTTCATCATGATATTCATAGAACAACCCGACGGCATGGCAGGAGTTACCCCAACGATGCGCGGATTCTGCTGAGCTAGTTCGAGCAAGGTATGCCCAAACACGTCCTGATATTTCGGCGGTTGGTTGCGGTCGTCGCTCTTGATGCGCTCCCCTGTGGCGGGGTCGAACTTGCCGGGGGCGTGCCAGATGGTGGCTTGGTCCTCGGCGGGCTTATAGCCGTGCCCTTTCTGCGTGTGCAGGTGCAACAGTTTGGGGCCTTTCATGTCTTTCAGTTGTCGGAGCAACCTTACAATTTCCACCACGTTGTGTCCGTCAGCGGGTCCGAAATAGCGAATGTTCAGTCCTTCGAAGATGTTCTGCTGATGGCTCAGTGCCGATTTCACGGCATTGCCAAGTCGAATCAATCCTTGTCGACGACCTTCCTCGAGCATTCCTTTTTCTTTCAGCCAGCGTGCCGCACGGAAGCGCAGGCGGTTGTAGGTCTCGCTGGTATTGAGGTTCAGCAGGTATTGCTTCATGCCACCCACAGAACGGTCGATAGACATATTGTTGTCGTTGAGGATGATGAGCAGGTCGTTGGGCGACGACGAGGCGTTGTTCAAGCCTTCAAAAGCAAGACCGCCCGACATGGCGCCATCGCCAATGACGGCCACGACGTGGCGTTTCTCATTCCCTTCAAGACGTGCGGCTACAGCCATGCCCAAAGCGGCGGAGATGCTATTTGAGGCATGACCGCACACAAACGTGTCGTACTCGCTCTCCAAAGGTGAGGGGAAGGGCCGTATGCCGTGCAGCTTGCGGTTGGTCGAAAACTGCTTGCGACGTCCGGTCAGTATCTTGTGGCCGTAGGCCTGATGGCCCACATCCCATACAATGCGGTCATCGGGTGTATCGTAGACGTAGTGCAGAGCCACGGTCAGCTCCACCACACCCAGCCCGGAGGCCAAGTGGCCAGGGTTCACCGATGTCTCCTCGACAATCATCTGTCGAAGTTCGCCACAAAGCTGTGGCAGTTGCTCCACCTTCAGCCGTCGGATGTCGGCAGGGCTGTCAATGGTTTCCAATATCGTTGTTTTCTGTTCTTCCACCTTATTAATATATAGATTGGGGCGGCAAAGGTACAAAGAAGTGTGCAAAGCGACAAGAAAAAAGCCATTTTTTTGTATTAATCTTGCCCAATTCAGAATAAAGCCGTATCTTTGCAGCATCAATAGACGACAATCAACTCATCACATGAACAAGTATTTCATCATGGCAGGTCTGCTCGCACTGAGTATGACAGCCAACGCACAAACCAAAGACGGTGGCATCACGGAGCAGATGGTGCGCCAAATCCAGCAAGTACAGAAACCCCAACAGCGCGCCCTGTTCAATGCTATGGCATCGAACAAGATTGACGATCTGGCCAAGAATTTCGAAGCCCAGCGACAGTTGGACACCTATTTCAGCGTGGAAACACCGAAGCAGAGCATCACCGACCAAAAGCAGTCGGGACGTTGTTGGATGTTCTCTGGCATGAACGTGCTGCGCTCGAACTTCGCCCAACGTAAGGATTCCACCTTAGGATTCATCCCTGCTGAAACGAAGGTGAACCTGGAATTCTCGCAGGACTACCTCTTCTTCTGGGACCAACTGGAGAAGGCTAACCTCTTCTTGCAAGGCGTCATCGACAATGCTGACAAGTCGTTGGACGATACCCGCGTGCAGTTCTTCTTCAAGAGCCCTATCAACGATGGAGGCACCTTCTGCGGTGTGGCCGACTTGGCCGACAAATATGGACTGGTGCCACGCGAGGCCATGCCCGAAACCTACTCTGCTGAAAACACATCGAAGATGGCCACTATCATGAAGAGCGTGCTTCGCCAGCAAGGGTTGAAGTTGCGCGACATGGTGACCGCCAAGATGAGCAAGAAGGACATTCAGGCTGCCAAGACCGAGATGCTCGGCGAGGTGTACCGTCTACTCAGCATGACACTGGGTGAGCCGCTGAAGCAGTTCACCTATGCCTATAAGGACAAGGAAGGCAAATCGCTCGCGCCTGCACGCCAGTACACACCGAAGGAATTCTTCCGCGAGGTGGTTGGCGATAAGATCAACGGCACATTCGTCATGGTGATGAACGACCCGCGACGCCCCTATCACCAGACCTACGAGGTGGAATACGACCGCCACACCTACGATGGCCATAACTGGAAATACCTGAATCTGCCCATGGACGAGATTGAACAGTTGGCCATCGCCGCCCTGAAAGACGGCCGCAAGATGTACAGCTCTTACGACGTTGGCAAGCAACTGGACCGCCAGCGCGGCTATTGCGCCCTGGACAACTTCGACTATGAGTCGCTCTTCCAGACACAGTTCACGATGGACAAAGCTCAGCGCATTGCCACCTTCGACAGCGGGTCGACCCACGCTATGACCCTGACCGCCGTCGATTTGGACGAACAAGGCAAGGCTCGGAAATGGAAAGTAGAGAACTCCTGGGGCGCAACTTGGGGACAGCAGGGCTGCCTCATCATGACCGATGAGTGGTTCCGTGAGTTCATGTTCCGTCTTGTGGTGGACAAGAAGTACGTGCCAGCCGACATGCTGAAGATGGCCGAGCAGAAACCTATCATGGTCATGCCCGAGGATCCGTTGTTCCAAATGGACGAATAGCGCTGACCAACGATAAGTTTTGTGAGGGCCAGACGATATAAAACAAAAGGTTACAACCTAAAAAATGTAAAAAAAACGGGCAAAATGCATGACCTTTGAGCGTTTTTCCGTATATTTGCATACCGATTGTTTAACTTAAAACCTTTTGAATATGAAGTACAAGATTATTGACATCGAAGGTGTAGGCGACGTATTTGCCGAGAAACTGATTGCCGTAGGCATCAAAGACACTGACGTCCTTTTGGAGAAATGCGCCAAAAAGAAAGGTCGCAAAGACTTGGCCGAGGAGACTGGCATCAGTGAGAAACTCATCCTGAAGTGGACAAATCATGCCGATCTCATCCGCATCCATGGCGTAGGACCGCAGTTTGCTGAACTCTTGGAAGCCTCAGGCGTCGACACCGTGAAGGAACTGAAGCACCGCAAGGCTGAGAACCTGCAGCCGAAACTGGAAGAAGTGAACAACCAGAAGAACTTGGTGAACCGCGTTCCGGCCCTGAAAGAGGTGGAGAAAATGATTGCGCAAGCCGCTGAGCTGCCACCCTTCATGGAGTACTAATCCACACTACTTCCATGAGGAAGACACTGAAAAGAATCATCCTGTGCCTTTGCCTGATGACCACCATGAATGGCAGGGCACAGGATTTTATACTGCGTCAGGACTCATTGCTCAGAGTTCTTGACAGGGAGATTGAGCATTTCGACCAACACATCGCCCGGCACCAAGCACAAACACGCAAACTGACACAACTCCTGGACAAAGCTGAAACCGACAGCGAACGCTACCGATGGGCCTACAGTCTGTTTCAGCACTACATGGCATACGCCAGCGATTCTGCTTTCTTCTATATCAACCAGTGCATTCACATTGCTGATCGCAACCACGACCAGGCTGCGGCTGACTCGTGCCGAACCATGCTGGCCATTCGCAGTTCCAACACGGGCATGTATCAAGAAGCTCTAACCACTCTTGGCGACATCGATAAAAAGCGGCTGACGGGAAAGACTTTAGGCAGATACTACCAAGCGTTCAACCATGTGTACTCCGAACTGAGCTACTACTCTCATCAGCCGGAAATCAAGAAGCGTTATGAAGAATTGTCGCGCCAATATGCCGCTCTGATGCTCCAGACCATGCCCGACGACGATGATGCGAGCTTCTCACAACGCGAGCTAACCCTTCTTTTCGCAGGCAAGTACAAAGAGTCGATGGCCGTCAACGATTCCTGGCTCAGGCAGACAGAGCCAGACTCTAAGCGTTTCGCATTGGTGGCGTTCTATCGTTACTTGGAGTATAACACCCGAGGGGACTCCACCCAAACCATCAATTGGGTGGTACAGTCGGCGTTGGCCGATGTGCGCAATGCCGTGATGGACCAAGGTTCTATGTGGGAACTGGCCAACCAGCTGATGATTCGCGGCGACGTGGATCGCAGCTACCGATACATTATGTTCGCCAGTCAATGTGCCAACAGATATGGCTCGCGCCAACGCAGCTGGACCATCATGCCGTTGCTGATGGATATAGCCCAGAATTATAAAGAAGAGAAAGACCGCACTAACCGACACTTGCAGCTCATGCTCGGCATGGCCAGCCTGCTGGCTCTGCTGTTGCTAGTGTCATTTTTCTTTGTCTACCGGCAGCGCAACCGTCTGGCTCAGGCCAAGCAGGAACTCAGCCAGTCGAACAGCGACCTTTCGCATGCCAACACGTTGCTTTCCGAGATGAACGGACAACTGTCTGACCTGAACAATCAGTTGTCGGACACCAACTTGCAGCTCAACGAATCCAACCGCGTCAAAGAGGAATACATCGGCCGGTTTCTCAGTCTATGCTCAAACTATATTGACAAGATGGACGCACTGCGCAAACGTGTCAACAAACTGGCCAAGGTCAAGAACTACGATGAGCTGATGAGACTCACCAAAACACAGGAGCTGAGAAACGAGGAACTTGACACGCTCTACAACGACTTCGATTCTGCATTCCTACATCTCTTCCCCAATTTTGTAACCGACTTCAACCAATTGCTCCGCGAAGAGGAGCAAATCCCCGTTGCAGATGCAGGAAAGCTCAACACCAGCATCCGTATCTTCGCACTCATCCGACTGGGCATTGAGGACAGTTCGAAGATTGCCGAATTCCTGCACTACTCGGTCAACACCATCTATAATTACCGAGCCCAGGTGAAGAATAAGGCCGCTGGTAACCGCGACGATTTCGAGAATCAAGTGAAACGCATCGGTAAGCCTTGACCACTCTTTCTACGTTATATTTTTGAAAAAAAATGCATTTTCTTTTGCCATACCGAAAATAATGCGTATTTTTGCAAAGTAAATCAATAACACGTGTTTTTTGTTAAATTAAAAGATTCATATCATGGTTAATTACAAAGACTTAGGCTTGGTGAACACCAGAGAGATGTTCAAAAAGGCCATCAACGGCGGTTACGCCATTCCCGCATTCAACTTCAACAACATGGAGCAGCTGCAAGCCATCATCAAGGCTTCGAGCGACCTGAAGAGTCCTGTTATCCTGCAGGTGTCGAAGGGTGCCCGCAACTATGCCAACCAGACCTTGCTGCGCTACATGGCACAGGGTGCTGTGGAATACGCCAAGGAACTAGGCTGCAACCATCCTGAGATTTGTCTGCACCTCGACCACGGCGACAGCTTCGAGCTGTGCAAGAGCTGTGTGGACATGGGCTTCTCCAGTGTTATGATTGATGGCTCGTCGCTGCCTTACGACGAGAATGTAGCCCTGACCAAGAAGGTGGTGGAATATGCTCACCAGTTCGACGTCACCGTAGAGGGTGAGCTTGGCGTACTGGCTGGCGTGGAAGATGAGGTGGTGGCCGAAGAGAGTCACTACACAAAGCCCGAAGAGGTGATTGACTTCGTGACGAAGACGGGCGTAGATAGCCTGGCCATCTCTATCGGTACCAGCCACGGTGCCTACAAGTTCAAGCCCGAACAGTGCACACGCGACCCGAAGACCGGCAAGCTCGTGCCGCCGCCATTGGCTTTCGACGTGCTCGATGCCATCATGGAGAAACTGCCCGGATTCCCCATCGTTCTGCACGGAAGCTCTTCCGTTCCGCAGGAGTATGTGGACATCATCAACGAGTATGGTGGCAAGCTGCCCGATGCCGTAGGCATCCCCGAGGATCAGCTTCGCAAGGCTTCGAAGAGTGCAGTCTGCAAGATCAACATCGACTCCGACTCGCGCCTGGCCTTCACCGCTGCTGTTCGCAAGGTGTTCCATGACAAACCAGGCGAGTTTGACCCGCGCAAGTATTGTGGCCCCGCACGCGACCTGATGTATGAGCTCTACAGCCACAAGATCAAGGAAGTGCTTGGCTCTGACAACAAGCTGGCTCAACTCGACTAATTGTAACCATCTTTTACCGAGGGAGTGTCAAGGCGGCTCATGGAGCAGTTTTGCCCTTGACACCCCCTCTTTTCTTTTTATATATCATCAACATGAAGATATTCTACAAGGACACCATCATGGTTGCCCTCTTTATGGTGTGCTGCGGTAAACTTTGGGCGGCGAACGACAACAATCAAGTGTACACAAGCATCACCGTTGATGCCACCTGCTACCTGAACTGCACCAGCGAGGTGCGCACCAGCTGGGCACAGATAGAAGAAAAAGTGCTCTCTCATATCGGAAGCATGGGCTACACCAAGGGACAGTTCGAAGCTGATTACGAATTGGAAACCTATGAAGGCACGCTTGGAAGCAGCGCTGTACAATTCGAGAAGACTTATGTCGATGGAACCATGAGCTATACTCAGGTGGAGCTTTCCGATACCATCGGCATTTTCCGCTATACGACAAGCGACCTGCAGGGGCGGCAAACAAACGTCCTGGAATGGTCGTTCGGACGCATCGAGGGCATAGTCAAAGCCATTACAGGCAAAGACGACTATGCAGAAGCGCGTGAGGCACTCATCATGAATAAGGGCCAGGGACTGGCAGGAAAGACCCTCACGGGAACAATCCGTTTCGTGCGCAAGAACCTCACCGACAAGGATCATGCTGCCATCTATGTGGACATTGTGATTCCTGCACAGAACATTTTCGTGGCTTACGGACAAGTCACAGGTAAGTTCATCAGCAGTTTCTACGAGCTGAACACCAACAACATGAGTGCGACAGAGGCCACCGCACGTGAGCTACACGTCAGTACACCCGTACCTTTCATAACGGGAGGACAGAACCTGACGGGGGTGGAACTGCGCGACAACATGCGTCAGTATTTCAGGAAAAACATGGTCAGCTATGACGACAGCCACTTTCCGAACTTTACTGTCGACGACATCCGAATGCGTTTCACTCTTCCCTCCAAAGCCAATGGCAACGCTTCGTTCGATGCCGAGGCAGATGGCACATGGACGGTCTATGGTTTTTCTGGGCATGAGTACAATTTGGCCATCAATGCCCAGGCCGATGCCATATATATCGTCGGCAGAGATGGCGATGTGGAATACGATACTCCCCTACCCCTTGTCTGCATAGAAGACGGCACGGACATTGTTTGGAAGAACGGCGTGGAGGCATGCGACATTCTGAACTTTGCAGGTCAATACAGCAACATCGACGGTGGCAGTGCTCTCAATGCTTTCATGGGTAGCAAGCAGTCGTTTGCTGCCTACATTGAAATCTACAGCGAAGCCTGCTACGAGATGCTGCTCGAGGATCGTTTCTTCAATGTGCGCTTCGTCCGCCCCATCGACATGTTTGCCCACACTGAATACACCTGGGCACGCCTGTTCGACCCTTACACGTTCATACTCCACGACCTGGTGACCCTCAAGGACTGGCGAGACACCGAGATTGTATGGCAACAGCAGTTCCGCGACGAGCCAGACTACAAGCACACTGGCCACGATTTCTATGGAATCAGCCGTCTGTACACCACAATCGAAGAGTTCCGCAGCGACTACAATCTGCCTGACAACGAGCGTGTGCTCACTACCGACACGGCACGCATCAACCGGATGGACAAGATTGCCGCCATTGAGCAACTGAATGGCTATGTGACACTGGAGAACATCCCGGCCGAGACCGATGAAGAGCAGAAAACCGACTTACCCGAAGAATACAGAATCATCTATCAGAACAAAGGCGGGGAAGCCCGATTGTTCCACATCTATGTGCCCATCACCGTAGACTACGCCTGGGGCAGTTCCGAAGGAATCGACGGTGCCATCGCCACACAGCGCTCATGGGCTGTTCTGGAGATAGAGGCAACAGCAGTTCCCACCGGTCTGGATGGAGCACCCTGTATGAGCAAGGAAGAGACGACAGACAGAGTGTCTGTCTACAATCTGGAAGGCAAGCGCATGAGCAACACCATGTCGCCCAACATCTTCATCATCAAGGGAAAGAAGTACATTCATCAATAACGTTTATCTCCGCCATGAAGTTGATGCCTCATGGCGGTTTTTTGTTTTCGACACAACCATGGAAAGACTCTTCAACGAGCAGCAACAACAAGTCATCCAGGCCACCGGCGGCCACCATTTGGTATTGGCACCACCAGGATGTGGAAAAACGGCCGTCCTGGCCGAGCGTATTCGCTATGCCCACCAACATGGAACGGCATTCAAGGATATGGCCTGCCTGACGTTCACCAACCGTGCCTCGCGAGGCATGAAAGAACGCATCGATAGCTTGATAGGCTCAAAGAATGAGGCAGGGGAAATGCAGTCTACAGATAACCTTGAAGACCTGTTCGTGGGCAATGTTCACCGTTTCTGTTCACAGTTTCTCTTTGACAATAAGGTCGTTCCAGAAAACACAGCCATCATCGACACCGACGTTTCCATCAGCATCATTGCCGATTTCCTGAATGAAGACGAACTGAAGATACTGGCCGATAACAAACAGCGGCAACAATACTCACAGGTAATCAATCTGCAACACCTGATGTACCAATGTCGCAAACGCTATCCTGGCAATCTCATGGTGCATCGCGATGCCTTAAGGCCTGCTGTCCTCAAAGAACTGTGCTCGGTGTTCGCCCTGCCCTATTCGCAGGAATCCACCATCGCTCTCTATGAGAACATCGACGATTACATCGCCACCTCATCGTTTATGAGCAGCGAGGCTATGAGCACACTAAAAGCCCTCTACGGTGCCCGCCATTATGAGCTCTACAAGCTAAACAACGACCTCGTCGACTTCGAAGACCTACTGCTCCTGACCTACGAGGCCCTCTCCACCCCCTCTCCCTCTGGTCCTGTAAGTCGCAATTCCATTGCGACAAAACGCTGGATTCAAGTAGACGAAGTGCAGGACTTGAACCCGCTGCAATTGGCCATCATCGACCTCTTCGCCGCTCCCGACGCCACCGTGGTCTATCTCGGCGACCCGGGGCAGGCCATCTTTTCGTTCATGGGAGCCAAGCTCAACACGCTCGACATGCTGCGCCAACGTTGCGGTTCCGACCATCTCTACAACTTCTTCGTTAACTACCGTTCGCCACGCTACCTGCTCGACCTTTACAACACCTACGGCGAGAAGCAATTGGGCATAGCTCCAGAACTCCTGCCTCAGACACAGGACGAAACACCCCGACAGTCCGATGCCCTGCAAATCATCGATAGCTACACCAACATCGACGAAGCCAACGATGTGGCCCGCGTGGTCAGCAATCTCTATCACAGTCATCCCGACGAGACGATTGCCGTGGTCGTGGCCTTCAATTCCGATGCCGACGAAGTGAGTAAGGCTACCCAACTGCCACACTTCAAGATTTCCGGCACCGATGTATTCTCTACCCCTGAGATGCACCTGTTGACTGCCCACTTCAACGTCATAGTACAGGAGAACAACTTCATTGCGTGGTCGCGAATCTTTACTGGCCTGAAACTCTTCAGCAACCACTCAGCGGCAAGGGCTTTCACTCACCAAATGATGGAAAGCGCCATTTCGCCCACAGACTTCATCTTCTACGACGACACCACCTACCTGCAGGCGTTCATGAAGGATTACGAACAGCATGAATTCGTCATCTTCGACACAGAGACAACCGGTCTTAATGTCTTCGAGGACGACATCGTGCAGATTGCAGCTGTGAAAGTCAGAGCTGGCAAACCAGTGGAAGAGCTGAACCTATTCCTCGAGACCAACCGCCCCATTCCGCCCAAGCTGGGCGACTTGCCTAACCCACTCATCGAAGAATACGCCCTCCATCCGCACCTATCGCCAGCTGAAGGTATGCGAGCTTTTGTCCACTTTGCCAAAGATGCCGTGATTCTCGGCCACAATGCGACGTATGACTACCAGATCATGCGCTACAACATGCTTCGCCATTGCCCAGAACTCGACATCCACCAACTATGGCCCTCCTACTACGACACGCTGAAACTGATGCGTCTCGTGGCACCACGCTTAAAGAGCTATAAACTGAAAGATCTCCTGGAAACACTGAACCTTGAAGGCCAAAACTCCCATTTGGCCAACGATGATATTATGGCAACGCTCAGTGTGGCCAACCACTGCTGGCAGCGAGCCTGTGAGCTGACACCTACCCAGACGGCATTTCTGAGGAAAAGACGACAGACAGCCGAGCGATTCCGCAACCTCTATGGCGAACTGTACCTGCATTCCCGTAGTCTGCTTTACGAACAGCATCCCGCTTCCGACCTTGTCAGCGAGATGCAATATGTCTATCGCGAGCTGCTGCATCATCATCGCTTGGCAGAAATCCCGAAGATGCAGTATGTGTTAAACTATATTGCGATGGATATGACATCACCCAAGGAGGGAAGCCTCATCACCCAGCTTGAAGCCCATCTGCAGGAGTTGAACACGATGAAAGAGGCCGATCTCTGCGGCAGTGTCAGCATGCAGGAGCGGATCTTCATCTCTACTGTGCATAAAGCAAAAGGCCTGGAGTTCGACAATGTCATCGTTTACGACGCAGTAGAGGGAAAATTCCCCAGCTACTATGCCAATAGCAACGACTCACAAGAAGAAGAGGCACGCAAGTTCTATGTGGCTATCTCGCGTGCAAAGAAGCGCCTTTTCATAGCCATCTCACAGCAACAGGTGTCGCGGTGGGGACGACTGTATGCTCGCCAGCCGTCGCCCTTGCTTAATACCATCAGGCAATTCTTCGCATAGCTACGATTCCCTCTTCATGGAATTGAGCACCAGACGTATCTGTCCAAAGTCAATGTCGGGGGTACAGAAACTCTTAATGGCAGTGAGGCTGTTCTGTCCGCGGGCCATACCAATGGCACGTCGAATGGTTTGCAACTGGGTGTCGCTGACAAGTTCGGAGAGAGCTATGTCGCCTCGCTTCACGAAGTAAGCCAGATGGACGTAGATGGTGCCTACGCTATAGCCGCGTTCCTGGGCAATTTCCTCCGGTGTGCGACCTTGTTTATACAGATTGAAAGAGATCTGTTTCGTTTCAGGGACACCTTTATTCTCAGCTGTCTGCTTCTTGATGGCACGCGACTGAAGCATAGTCAGACCGTTCTCCTCGGCATAGTGGCTGACGATGGAGAGAAGGTCCTCCCCGTAGCGATTGGCACTTTGCTTCCCAATGTAAGGTACAGCAACAAGCGATGCCAAGTCGCCGGGCAGGAAGTTCACGAGATTCACCATCGCCCGTTGTTGCATGATGTTGGCTGGTTGGCTGCCCGTCTCGAGGGCTTTCCGCTCACGCCATTGGAAAATGCGACGATACAGGTCAGGATATTTGATGTCGGGCGTCACCACGCTGTCGGCCTTACGCTTGCGTGTCCGTTTTGCTGAGGAGCCACCGATAGCATCAAGGATAGCATGGTTTTTCGCTCTCAGATAGGCAGCACTGTCGAACTTCTGTGAGCTGAAAACTTGCATGAGATTCGTTTTCACCAGATACTCCATGCGCACATCGGCCAAAGCCTCGTCGTAACGCTTCTTCACCATCTTATTGTCGATATCCACAGCAGAATCGTCCAGCAACATACCAAGCATCTCTGTCAGCTGCGTATGGAAATAAGCCGCACTGCGTTGTACCCGCTCCAAGAACGACTGGGCATGCATTTGACCGACGGGGGTGGCTCTGATGACATTATGCCACTTCGCAGCAACGCCCATCACATCGTTGGCCAAAGCCTGAAGTACGGCACGATGGCTGCGCCCCAGCGACGGATATTGCCCGTAGAGAAACTCATCGAGTGTCCGGCAGAGCCACTCCTCCTTTTCGCGAAGCACGGAAAAGTCAAACAGTTCGCATAATAGACCCACGAAATACTGCTCTTTCAGTGCTGGTAGTTGAGCAATGCTCTGCCGTGCTGCTTGCTCCTGCCATGCGGTGTATTGAGCAATGCGGTAATCGCTAATCAAGGCACGCTCCGAAATGGCACTCGCCAAGACCAATCCTTCGAGCGTCTTGCAGCGGCTCAATGCCACATACAACTGCCCGGAGGCAAACGATGAGGCGGCATCGATGATGGCGCGCTCAAAGGTCAGGCCCTGACTCTTGTGGATGGTGATGGCCCAAGCCAGCCGCAAGGGATACTGCGTGAAAGTGCCCTGCACCTGCGACTCTATCTCTTTGGTCTTCTCGTTGAGCACGTATTTCGTATTCTCCCATTCCATTGACTCCACCTGGATGGTGAAATCGTCGTCAGGACATTTCACGGTGATACCTTCCTTTGTGATACTCACCACATGACCTATCTTGCCATTGTAGAACTGATGTTCGGCCGAAGGGTCGTTCTTGATGAACATCACCTGCGCCCCTTCTTTCAGGACAAGGCGTTCGTCGGCAGGATAGGAGAACTCTGGGAATGTTCCTTCCACCTGGGCCTCGAAGATATAGGCGTGGGCAGGAAGGCGTTGCAGTTCGCCGTCGTTATAGCGCTGCGCCATCGCATTGTGGGTGGTCAAACGAATAAAACCTTCGTCAGGTCGCGGACGGAAGTCGGGAACGTAGCGTTGGTTCAGCTCGGCGAAGTCCTGCGGCGTAGCTTTTCCCTCGCGGATATGGTTCAACAGCAGGAGGAAATGCTCATCGCTCTGACGGTAGACATGTTTCAACTCTATCGTCACATAGTTCAGCATCTGCAGGGCTTTGCTCCCAAAGAAGAAAGGTGTTTCGTAATAGCGGTTGAGCAATGGAGCCTCTTGATCTGTGACAACAGGTGCCAACTGCTGCAAGTCGCCAATCATCAGCAACTGCACCCCGCCAAAAGGCAGACGACTGTTACGGAAACGTCGCAACACATGGTCTATCGCATCGAGCAGGTCACTACGCACCATGCTGATCTCGTCGATTACCAATAGGTCCATCGTGCGGATGATACTGCGTTTCTCTGCACTGAAATCGAAACGCTCTTTGAAGGTGGAATCAGGAATATAAGGCGCCAGCGGCAACTGGAAAAAAGAGTGGATGGTCACACCTCCGGCATTGATGGCCGCCACACCCGTAGGTGCTACGACCACCATCCGTTTGGGAAGCCGTTCGTTCAGCGTCTTCAGAAAAGTCGTCTTTCCCGTTCCAGCCTTCCCCGTCAGGAAGATGCTGACACCTGTATTCTCCACAAAATCCCATGCCGTGCGAAGTTCATGGTTGACCTGTCCCTCATGGGGACGTATGCTTTCTGTTGTACTTTCAGACATGACAAGTCACTTTTTATAATAGTAATAAATGATGTTGGGGATGCGCCGCTCGCCCTGATGGTCGAAACGCCCGTTATCCGAAGGGTGGTTCAGGATTTCACCATCCAGATAAAGCATAGTGGAGCCCCCGCCATCCAGGTTCAAGGCCTCTTTTCCGCCCATTACCTTGATGAGGTGAGCCAGTTCGGGAAGACGCATCCCCAGGGCATTCCCTGGAGAGCGACCGTCCACCGTGATGAACAGTACCCTCTTGTCCTTGGTGACAGCTATGGCGCTGCGCGGATGTTTGGTGGCTACAAAACCACTGTCACACGTCGACAAATCGGCATAACGGCCCTTTTCAAGCAGCAAGGGCCCAGACGCCAACACCACACCTTTCTTCTTTTTATAATGTCGCTCCAAATCCCTGTTCCAAGGCAGAATGCGCAGCTTTCCCTTCTTCACTTTCACAGCACCGGTCACACAGAGGGCGAACTCCCTCATTTCGGTGGAGTCGGCCACCACATCGTCAATCTTCAGGAAACAAACCGAATTGCCTTCAGTCATGTTGTAATAGGAACCGTTGATTGCCACCAACGCATGATACTCACGTGCCAATTCGCTGATTGTCTTCATGGTTTTTGACACACCTATTCCTGACTGAAGCCTGCGAGGACATACCTCGACGACACTCACATACTGCGGTCCGCCATATAGCTGCTCAATGGCAGCACATCGGCTCACCACTCCCCGATCATCCGCTTTCATCTCCCAACGAGCAGACACAATGGCCAGCGAATCGGCAGCGGTTTGTGCCACCGACGGCGTGGTCAGGAAGCCGGCCCACACAAGCAATATTATCAATTTTCTTCTCATAGTCCATTCAATAGCAAACCTATGCACCAACCTTATCCTTCAACCTGTTTTGCATGACAACGGCACAAGAAGCATCGCCTGTGATTGACATCACAGTGCGCCCCATGTCCACAATACGGTCCACACCAGCCACAATGGCCACACACTCCACAGGAATCTGCGCAGAGGCAAACACCATTGCCATCAACGCCAACGATCCGCCAGGAATGCCCGGCGTGCCGATAGACGCCACCGTTGAGGCAAAGGCAATGGCAAAATACTGATGCAGCGTCAGGTCTATACCACAACAAGCGGCCATAAATACAGATGCCACGCCAAGGTAGATGGCAACACCGTCCATATTGATTGTTGCACCTAATGACAGTACAAAATTGCCAATATCCTTGCGGACGCCCAACTTCTCCGTGCATTCCATGGTGTAAGGCAACGTGGCCACAGATGAGTCGCTGGAGAATGCAAACAGCATGGCAGGCTGCAACTCCTTAAAGAAGCGGAAGGGTGACGTGTTGCCCAACAGATAGACCAGTGAGCCATAAACGCAGACAGCATGAAGGACGAAACAGAAATAGCCCAAAGCGACTAGTGCCGCATACGAACCTAAAACACTGGGACCATTGGAAACCACCACGGGCGTAAGCATGCAAAACACGCCATACGGGGCCAGGGCCATGATATAAGACAGCACTTTCGACACGACTACATTGATGCTGAGCGTGAGCTTCCGTACCGGCTCCCCAGCTTCACCCACATGAACCATCGCCACACCAAAAAAAACGGCAATCACAATGACTTGTATCATCGTCATATTAGTCAGCGGTAGCATGATATTATCAGGAAACATGTTCACGATCTGGTCCATGACCGTGATATCCAGTATTTCCACTGCATCCGTGCTGCCGCCCCTTTCCACATGGATAAGGGGAAGCACCCCCTTCCCTAATGTCGAAGCCACCAATCCAAGAGCGACGGCAATAACCGTCGTGAACATGAAATAGAGCAATGCCCGCAATCCAAGCCTACCCACCTTCGACACGTCGTTCATCGACAATATGCCGGCCATGATAGAGAACAGCACCAGAGGTACCACGATGAATTTCAGCAAGTTGAGGAAGATGTTTCCCAAAGGCTTGATGTATTCGTTCACAAAGTCGGCATAGCCTTGTAGCAGGATGCCGGCTACGACAGCCAAGACAAGTGCGAGGGCAATCTGGGAGGTCAGCGACAGTTTCTTCATGATGAACACTTTTATGTTTCTGGTGCAAAGATACAAAAAAATCCGCATAAGCGATGAACTTATGCGGATTTTTAATATATGATTAAAACTTACTTCACCTCCTCGAAAACGACTTTAACTGACTATCAATGCGTTAGCACCGGATGTTGCACACATGTCGCAAAAACGGAAATAACCATTGATAATCAACATGTTACAAAATCACTACAAAGGTACAGATTTCTCCCCAAACAACCAAAAGAAAACACAGAAAAAACACAAACCTGATGATTTTTTTATTTGGACAGGGTATACATGGGAGAAGGAAAATGTCTATCCCTATAATTACAATGTTCTTATTTTCTCCTGCGCAATCATGATTGCATCGTTACACAAGTCACGTTCTTGCTCATCATCAACAGCATCAATGAACTTGTCTGCCAGCCATAAGGTTAGCATCTCCTTTTCATCTTGATGCAAATATTCCGCAAGTTTGATGACTTGCTCCCGCTTTGCTCTTCTGTCACCACGCTCAATCTTACTGAACATCGGTGTGTCTATCTCTAAGAATGCCGCCAACTGTCGTTGTAGCAAACCTTGCTCTTCTCTGAGCTCTTTTATCTTATTTCCGAATAACATATTTATAATTTAATTTGTCCATCTCATTTACGCTCTCTTAATGGCCACCGAAATCAGCGCGGATTTCAACCCTTCTTAAACTCAATCCTGTTGGATTCTATCTTCTGCTTGTTCAGCAGGTCTTCTATGTTTATTGCCAGTGCCATATTCAGATCATTAGTGATTTTGTAATTCATTTGCATTTTATTTTGCGTCTTTTCACGTATTCTCTTTGATTGGTATTATAGTAGGTTTCACTTTTCCAAAGTTCGCCCCAATAGAAAGGTTTACGATTAATGTTCTTACAATCTGTTTTAGAAATTACATTGACTTTGTCGGTATATTTATCATAAATAAAGAAATAGTCTAAGCTTCCCCCGATATAAAGATAATGGTCAATATCAGAAAGGTCATATATCATCTCAGAATAAGAAAAGGATAACCTATCCACAAGTGCCGTATTGACTTTATAAGACAGTCTTTTCTCGATAGGAAGTCCTATAGAAAATAGGAGCAAAAAAATAATGAAGAAATCAGTAAGAACCTTTTTGTTCTCATTATATAACAACCCTAGTAAGGCTAATATATAAATAATTGCCAATACCCCAAAATTGTTTTGGAATATCATTGATATCATAATAGTAGAGAATACAAAAACTATAATTTTAATACAGAGAACAGTCCAAATAGACCATCTTATTTTACCATCTGGTAATAAGGTCAGTAATATCCATAAAGGTATAAGTAATATAAATGGGACAAATACCTCTGCAAAATTCATAAAGTAATCAGTCAATGTGTAGAATTCTAAAATATTAATACCAAACAGCCCATATTGTAGTATGGAGTGAATAATAGAACACACAAAGAGCAAACTCAATATCCACTCTTTATTTTTTTTGAATGAACTCCACTGTTGTTTCAGTTCTTTTATCTTCTGGTTGATATCGTAGAGCATAGCCTCATCAATCAAGTTATCACCTCTGTTACTCTTATTCCGTTTACTCATAGTCAATTGCTGAAACATTACTAGAAGCCCATTCCTTCCATCATTCCATCTAAATCGCCTCCGTTTTCTTTCCATTGGTCATAGTCATCTCCCCCTAAAGCATAGTATGTGTCGCGTTCATAATTATAACCTTCATCAATATCAGGCTCTGGGTAAGAGGCCAAACTATTAATATCATCGTAAAAGATATTTTTTTTAACACTATAGAAAACGCTTTCATCACCTAATACTAAAACGGGATTATAACTACCCCAATTGATATAATCACGATCAGCTTCAATCTCATCATCCAATTCCGCATCTGTAATATCTTCATCTTCTAATTCCCCATTTCTTAACAAGAAACACTTGTAGTTGTCAATGGAATTTCTATCTCCATTTTTAAACTTAAACAAATGATAGTTCTTCAGCCCTCCGACATATTCATATCCCGACATGTCTTTTACGAATGTAAAATCATTACCTTTAATTCTAAATAAGTTATCGTCTCCACAGAAGAACTTCTCTTCTACAAACGCTATTATGTTATTGAATGTAGAACGTATTACCATGTTCCAGTCTGGAACAAAAATGCCATAATGATTTCCGTCTTGAAGAAGTGTGTAGAAATAATCTCTGTAGTTATGTAGTGCGGGAAAATAGCGGTCATGACTATATTTTTTTCTCCTTCCTATACTTTTAGCAATAGAGATGTTGTCATAAATGCATTCGCAACATATCATGCCATTTGAAACCAAGCCATATTTATTATTGCTTTTCCACACAAACAAATTTACATTTAATGACCTTATTTCCTCCTTATTGCATGGCAGAATCGTTTTGTTGTTATATAATAGTCCATAATGAACGATTTCTGCACCATTATTATCTGTATAATTTTCTCCAATAATTGCGTAGAAAAAGTCGGAGCCGTCGAACAATTCTAAATTCGTATATTTGATAGGGATGACAAGCGAATGGTCTTGTGCATTCATAACCCCTTTATAAATAGTAATGCAGCTCTCATCTGATTCATTTTCAAATAGAGTAGAGTTAAATGATTTGGAAATAACAACATATTTAGCCGTCTCGCTTATGTCTTTTGCAATACGAGTTCCGTTATAGTCATAGAAATCGTATTTCTTTTCTTTGTCACTCCATGATGAAGAATCAAATTTTATAATATCGCTTTTGACAGAAACTATTTTCCCTCCTTTATTGCATATCTCACTCCCGACCTTTCCGTATCTATTAATAGTAATCCATGACGAGGTGTTCGGATGGAAGTTCGATAATACAAACACGTTTCCATTCGCAAATAGGCTACTATCCTCAAAACTATAGTTTGTATATATATCATGAGAACCCAGGCATTCATCTCCATAATAATAATCATAAGCAGTTCTTATCATAACTGCAGGTTTGTAAACTGCAATCCGATAAGATCCCTTATTATTTTGTATTGTTATCACTAATACTCCATCAACACTAAACCATATTATAAGGTTTTCAAAATGGTGTGGGTTGCTGTCTCTTCCATAAAAATCTCTACATTCTATATAATAATTCCCATCACAATAAAACATGTCCCAGTAATCATTATAAGAACCACAGTAGAAAAAGTCTTGTTTTTCTTCTTTGAAAAGATCATTGGGATCATAACAAGTAATTTTCTTTTCTGGGAACCAATATCTATTATCATTCTCAGAAATTTCAATAGTAGTAGTTTCAAGAATAATCCATTTTTTACCAATATACCTGTAGCCTATAAAATCCTTTGCTACAATCTCTCCGTCCCAGTCATTTATCAACCAAACATTTCTAACAGGATTGTTAGGTTGTTCCTCTTGAATAGTGGTAATAGACACACCTTCTTCTAAGAAGAAATAATCACTCTCTCTTTCTAATACAAAAAGAACTTTTTGTTCATAATCGCAAAACCGCCAAGACCTGAATAGTGACTTACTTTTCAAATCATATCTGTCAATTTCATTCAAGTCATTGTCACAAATATGAAACTTATTATCTGAAGTTCGGAATGCCCAGTATTCTTGTTTTGCGTCATTAAAATGAAATGGTTTAAAATCAAGTTTGCCCTGAGATTCCAAGACCCTTTTAACTGCTTCAATATTGATCATATAATTTCTTGTTAATGTGATATTTTTCGGACATGTAGTTTCTAATTTTCTCTATTGTTTCTTCATATGGTCCATCCCAATGTGGCATATTGTCATCATGAGTGTAAACAGCCCAAGTATAAAATAAATGACACATAAGTCCTGCATATTTGGGACTATCTTCTTTCACAATATTATAGAAATGAAAAATTCTCTCGATAGGTAATGGATGGATGCCATCATCTTCTAAGGAAGGATCTGCAAAAATCAGTGAAACTAAAGCACACAAAATACCAAGTAATGCGGTTGTCCTTTCGTTTCCTTCAAGGTCAGAATAAAGCGTCCAAAATGCATTGTGGTCTGCAGCCTCTTCCTCTTCTATTGTTCCATAATGATTAAAATCGTGATTTAGAGAATGATGCGAGAATTCATGAAGAAGAATAAATGACATTGCATACACATATAAACTATTAACTCTTATGCCAATATCAGATGTCATGTCATAAGCATATAATTGCTCCATTTCCTCATCTGATAACTTTCTGTTAGACAGGATCTCAATTTTGTTAAGCATATCTGCAGATTCGGAAAAGACATCCTTTTGATCAAGTAAGGTGCGTTCATATCTGGTAATGGCATTGTCAATTTCTAATTCGTGTAGGAATTTGTTATACTCTTCAATAGACATTTGCTCTATTTCGTAATTAATAGCAACAGAATCATGATTACGCATAACAATCGAGCATATCATCCATAGCATCTGAGAATATGCAGCAGATATTTTTACATATCTTTTAGGCTCATCTTTATCTGTCAAGATAGGCTTGTCTATTATCTCTGCAATCGTTGGTAGGGGACCACCTTGTTCATCTACAAAATGGATCATAGAATCTAGCCCATCTCTTATACCTTGAGCTATATCTAAAGAAACAATCTTTTTAAACGATAATGTAATTGCTTCGTTTAGTCGATAAACAGGGAAGTACTTCATAATTATGAATATAGTAACTATGAAACAAACCTCAAAATTAATACTACCTCAGGACAGGTCTTATAGGCAAGCCATAACATCTATTTGGCCAAGAAGTCGCCATTGTAGCACAACCAACATTCATCATAAAAGAAAAACATCCTGCATTATGGTGATTTTCATTCGCCCAATTAAACCAAGAATGAGGTTCTTCAGGACAAAACAATTTATCACCTGCCATGTATCCACTATTTATAAAAAACAATTGATTACCATTTGGGCCTGTCAGTTCATAACCAGAAACACCTCTAGTATTTAATTGCCTAATTTGGCAGTATTTATGTAATTCCTTTGCCTGCTCGTAAGAAGGAGTACAACAAAAACTCCCAATTAATTGTGTCGCCGGATCATCACAAGATTCTAAATAGCGTTTTGCATCTACAATTCCCATTTTTGAATTCCCGACATACTTCGAAAATCTTGCGATATCATGAATCCAATCCTTACCCATTAATAAGAAAAATTTATAATTTTCCCATGAATAATTCGTTTTTACCTGAGAATCACCCCACGCAAAATATTGTCCAACATCATATGCACTTTTGGCACCTACATTACATGATGCCCATTTAGTACCTGATGGTAATCCTAAATCTATAAAAGTTATTTGATTAGACGATTCTTTATTCAGTCTATTTGCTTTGTCGAAAAGTGAAACAGGTAAACCACAGTTTGGACACATCTCAGCAAATTCACTAACTGCACGACCGCATTCTGGACAAACTTTTAACATGTTATTTCTTTGATTTAGTTATACTCTTAAATACTATAAGTCATAAATATTCCCTTGGATTTCTTCCAGAACGATTCTATTATATAAGACACAAGAATCCGTTCAGAAAAAAGATAGGTTTCCTTTGGAGCTTTGTTCATATTGATATCTTTTTAAATATCTCATTAATGAATTGTCAGATTTTGACTACAAAGATAATCATAATAATTGGAATACTGATATTTTACCAAGAGATTCTTCGCTTTTTAGCTACATTTTAACAGTTGAGAGCGATTTGCAGATGCAATTTGATGCAAATCGCTCTAACTTATTTGCTTTGCGGGCCTCAATAAGACTGACCTTTCTTCTTTGTTTGTGAGCCGAGGCCAAGTTTCTTCGTACCATCCCAATTCGTGAGTTGGTCCGCACAGCCATTGGAGCCACCAAGAGAAGCATAAGGATGCTCTAAACGACATTTAACCACGTTTTTAAGTGCGATTTTTGTAGTTTTCTTGCAAAAATCACACTTAAATCGAGTTCTTGTATGTTTTTCGCTTGTTCTCTGTTGTATGGATGTCCCCATGCTCGTCTTTGCCACTTGGCTTGTCCAAGAACCTTGAGGGTGAGTTCCCGAACTTATTGCGGTTTTCTCCGAACTCTTCTCCGAACCAAACACATCTTTCTCCGAACTATCATTGCCTCCATATATGAATGCGATTTCCGCGAAGGAAACCATATGGGTTGTCGGTCATTTCAAAAGATATTTCAAATACACATTATATATAATAATAAGCATGAATATTGTCATTTATTTATCAAAAGATTGGTCTTTTAATCAAAATCTGGCTTATTTATGGAGCTTTTTTGAGCATATCAGCATTTATTCCGATTAATTTTCGTAACTTTGCCGTCAAACAACAGAAATCTATCATGGCAAAGTTAAATCGTATAAGAGTCGTCCTGGCAGAACGCGACCTGAACAATAAGTGGCTGTCCGACAAACTCGGCAAGGATCCTGCTACAGTTTCCAAGTGGGTCACCAATACCACCCAACCCAGCCTTGAAGCCCTCATTGCAATAGCCAATGCGCTTGAAGTGCCTGTGCAGGAGTTGGTGAGACAGGAAGAATTCAATCAAGAAAAATAAGTCGAAATGACGTACGAAGCAAGAGCAGAGCTAAAGCTTGTTTTGACTATGCCTTGCAAGAAGGAAGAAGACGAAGTCAAATGATAACAAAAGACGAAATACAAGAACTGCTGCATAGCACGGAAACCTATCGTGTGGAACGAACAACGTCAACAGGTGACATGGATAAGTTCCAGGAGGCTATCTGTGCCTTTGCTAATGACCTGCCAAACTCACGAAAGAATGGCTACCTGATATTGGGTGCTTACGACAATGGCACATTGTCCGGCTTGAAGGTCACCGATGACTTGCTGAAGAAGATAGCAGCCATACGCAGCAACGGAAACATCCTGCCTATACCTGTTATGAGCGTTGACCGTTTCCAGTTCCCTGAAGGAGACTTACTGGTTGCCGAGGTCAGTCCGTCCGACTTACCTCCTGTTCGCTATCGTGGTCGCACCTTTATTCGTATTGGTCCTCGTCGAGACATCGCTACGGAGGCAGAAGAACGCATCCTTGCAGAACGAAGAATGTCATTCATGGCAACCTTCGACACCATGCCTTGTTTGGCTGCCAAGCTGAATGATATCAACACGGACTTGCTGCGTACAAAGTATCTGATACCGCTATTAGGTAATGAGTTGGTGGAATCTGACACTCGTCCCGTCGAGGAACAGATGGCCGCTGTGGGCATGTATGACACTGAGCACAAATGCCCCACATACGCAGCAGTTGTTCTGTTTGGCAACAAGCCGCGCCGTTTCATGCCAGGTCTGTATGTACAGTATGTACGTTTCAAGGGTGAAGACATCACCAGCGAGGTGGAGAACGAAATGCAGTTGGAAGGCAACTATTGCGAACTGCTGCCACGCCTGGAATCGCTTCTGGAGTTGTCTGTCATCAAGAAGAAACCCGTTTTCGTTTCTATCCTACGCGAGGAGATGGTCAGCAACTACCCCTATCAGGCTATCCGAGAACTTCTTCTCAACGCCTGTATGCACCGCGATATGCAGAGTAATACGCCACTACGATTCTATGAATTTGCCAGCCATCTGGAGATTCTGAATGCCGGAGGTCTCTATGGCAATGCTCGTCCTGAGAATTTCCCACGCATCAATGATTATCGCAATCCGCTTGTTGCCAGTGCCATGAAGACGCTTGGCTATGTGAATATGTTCAGCCGTGGTATCGGTCAGGTACAGACAGACCTGAAAGAAAACGGAAACAAACCTGCTCAGTTTGATGTGAGCATGCTGACGGCATTTTTGGTGACCGTGGAACAGAAGGATTTAGAGCAATTCAAATTTGTTCATTCTGATGGTGCGCCAATGGTCTCTTCAGGAGACGACGTCACAAGTTTGTCACAAGCTTTGTCACAAGTCTTGTCACAAGTTTGTCCCAAGCTGGATGTGTCGCATTATCCTGACGCAACCGCTATTCTCATAGCTCTGTGTAAAGAACCACAATCATTGAAAGAATTGATGGAAAAGACCAAAGAAAAGAATAGAGGAAGAATAAAGAATAATGTATTGCAGCATTTGTGTGAGTCTGGTCTGGTAGAACTGACAATAAAAGATGTTCCAAACAGTCCGAAACAGAAATATACGTTAACTGATAATGGCAGAGAAAAGTTTCAAACTATATCGTAGCAAGGACGTAGGATAGGCGTTCGATAGTCTCTCGATAGGGCAAGAAGATGGTAAGAAGTAAGCAAGAATAAAAAGAAGATACATAATGATTCAAAATATGTCAAAAAAGAAATATACATTTATAGATTTATTCGCCGGTGCTGGCGGCCTGTCGGAAGGGTTTGTCAGGGCAGGATTCTCTCCTATTGCGCATATCGAAATGGACAAATATGCTTGCGAAACCTTAAAGACCCGGGCAGCATATCACTATTTGGAAGAAAACGACAAACTGGACATCTATAAGAAATACTTATTGGAAAAGAAAGGAGGTGAAAGCGGGCAAAAACTATGGGATCAAGTACCTGCCACGATTATTGACAGCGTTATTCATGCTACAATTGGCTCTGCAACCATAAATGAAATATTTCAAAGAGTTGACAAACTAAAAGGGAAAAATTGCGTAGACTTGATAATTGGTGGGCCTCCTTGCCAAGCATATTCCATTGTAGGGAGGTCAAGGATGGGGAAAGACGTTGAGAAAGATCCCAGAAACGAACTGTATAAATACTACGTTCGCTTTTTGGAAAGATACACTCCCAAAATGTTTGTCTTTGAGAATGTACTTGGTATAAAAACTGCCAAGCAAGGTGAGCCGTTGAAGGATTTACAGGAACTTGTAGCAAGTGCTGGCTATGACATGCAAATGCAAGTCCAGAATGCTTCTGAGTATGGAGTCCTGCAGAAAAGGCAACGAGTCATTATTGTAGGATGGCGTAAAGATGGCATAAGTTCCAAAGGTCAAAAACGGTTTTACCCGATATTAGAGAAAGAAAGCAATTCATATTGCGTTATGAGGGATTTATTCTCTGACCTCCCAAGAAGGAAGGCAGGCGAAGGAAGTCTTACGGCCCCTGTTCATTATTCCAAAGATTTGAACGATATGCCGTATCTTAAAGAATCTGCCATCCGCAATGAAAAAGTCGACTTTACAACGCAACATATTGCCCGCCCACACAATGCCAATGACAGGGAGATCTATTGTATGGCGATAAAGCAATGGAGAGAGAAAAGGAAACAGCTAGATTACTCCAAACTTCCAGCCCACTTACAAACTCATAAAAACACAAAATCATTTCTGGACAGATATTCTGTGGTTGACCCAGATGGATACAGCCACACTGTAGTTGCACACATATCGAAGGATGGACATTATTATATATATCCAACCCCCAATCCTACTATTGAGAATGTGCGTTCAATAACAGTAAGAGAAGCTGCTAGGCTTCAATCATTCCCAGATGACTACTTTTTCGAAGGAAACAGAGGTGCTGCTTTTAAGCAAATAGGTAACGCTGTTCCCGTATTATTAGCCTTTAAAATTGCGAAAGAGATCCTAAAACAAATGTAGACTATGGACTATTCATTACTACCTAAAATGGAAGCGGTTCCTGAAGCAGCTTCAATGATTGAGACCTTCAGGGCAATTGGCTACAACCTCGAAACTGCGGTTGCTGACATTTTAGATAATTCAATATCAGCAGGTGCAAAAAACATATATATCGAAAGAATATGGGATGGTGGAAAAACTATTGTGACCATCAAGGACGATGGCTTAGGTATGAATAGTGAAGAGATTGTGGAAGCCATGCGCCCTGGAACTCAAAATCCATTAGAATCTCGTGATGTTAATGATTTAGGGCGTTTTGGGTTAGGAATGAAAACTGCATCCTTCTCTCAGTGTAGAAAACTGACCGTAATAAGCAAGAAATAAGGTTATCATTCCGCTTATTGGACTTGGGATTTGGATCATGTTGCAATTACTCATAAATGGGAACTTATCAGATGGGCGCCAGATATTTTTATTACAGCCTTGGATGAACAAGCTTCTGGTACCATGATAATTTGGACAGATTTAGACAGAGTAATCCCCCCGTCAACATCAGCAGATGACATTGTTGCCAAACAAAAGTTTTCAGATGCATGGGCAAGGGTAAAATCTCATATTGCAATGACCTTCCATCGTTTTATAGAAAGCAATGATGTTACTATATATTGGGGTAGAAATCCTGTTGAAGCATGGAACCCATTCTGCCTTGATGAAAAAAAGACTCAAAGCTTCCCTACAGAGAACTTGTATTTTGGAAGTAATAAAGCAGAAGTAAAAGGATACATATTACCACATAAGAACAATTTCAGTTCTGAACAGAAATATAAAGAGGCAGAGGGAATGAATGGCTATCCCGCTGCACAAGGTTTCTATGTATACCGTGGGAAGAGGCTCCTACTTGCAGGAAGTTGGCTTAACCTCTTCAGAAAAGAAGATCATTATAAACTTGTGCGAATCAGCATAGATCTACCAAACACCTTGGATTCGGAATGGCAAATTGATATCAAGAAATCAACTGCAATACCACCTCTTTCTTGTCGTGAACAACTACGTTCTTATGCTCTTGATGTTAGGAACAAAGGGATGGAAGTGTACAGGCACAGAGGAAAAATACTTAAGAAAAAGGCAGGAATAAACTTTCAGCCGCTCTGGTTGGAGAAGAAGAAGGGTAACAAATGGTCTTTTGTGGTTAATCGTGACAACCAATTGATAAAGGATTTGCAAGAAGAAGCACAGACAAATCCTAAGCATGCTATTAGTATGTTATTACGCATAATAGAAGAATCAATCCCTACTCCGACTATCTTTATCAAACAATCCAGCGAGGAGAACTTGCAAAAAGAACCATTCTCTGATATAGACACAACCATTATACAAGAGTTGTTGCAGAAGATGTTCACCAATTTAAAAGCCTCTGGTCAAACCGAAAAACAAGCAAAGGCTGTCCTTAAAACAATAGAACCATTTAATAATTACGAAGACTTAATCGAGGAGTTATGAATATGGAATCTTATCAAAAAGCAATAGAAGTTTGTCGAACCTTAATTGGCTTGAAAGAGTCTGTTACAGATAACGATATTGACACAGCGGTCAATAGCGTAGTTCTGATGTTTCCCACCCTAAGCAAGGAGGTGCTCAAGACGAAGCTAATGTCTATTTATAGTGTTCGTGTTGAACCTATGCAGATCTTAGAGGGGCGTGAACGACGTAAACCTTGGCTTATGGCATTCAAAGCTTCTGAATGTTGCAAATGGTCTTTCTGGAGTCGTTACAAATATTACCTTGAACATCAAAAGGGATTTGAGCCAGCAACAATACAAGGCGTTGACGACATGACTGACAAGATACTTGACAGGTTTTTTAATCCTCAAAAAACAGATGTGATTATAAGCAAGAAAGGACTCGTGGTCGGTCAGGTTCAATCAGGTAAGACAGCGAACTATACAGGACTAATTTGTAAAGCAGCTGATTCTGGTTTTAATCTGATAATTGTACTAGCGGGAACTTATAATAATCTTCGTAGTCAGACCCAGTTGCGATTGGACGAGGGTTTCCTGGGCTTCGATACTCAGTTTGAGCGAGCCAGCACAAAGGAAACTACCAAAATAGGTGTTGGCTTAATTCCGGGATTTGATGATGCTATTGCTAACTCGTATACAACCAATTCTGAAAAAGGAGATTTCACCAGTCGTTCAGCCAATACAGCTGGCTTTAACTTTAACGCCCCACAACCAGCACTTCTTGTTGTAAAAAAGAACTCAACAGTATTAAAGCGACTTAATACTTGGCTGAATACGCATTCTGAGAACGGGAAAATAAGCAACAAGTCCCTTCTAATGATTGACGATGAGGCAGATAATGCATCTATCAATACAAATGCGTCAAATGATGACCCGACAACAATTAATAAGTATATTTGTTCTATTTTGAATAAGTTTAATCGTACTGCCTACGTTGGGTATACTGCGACTCCTTTTGCCAACATCTTCATTCCCCAAGATGATTCCAATCTGTTCCCAAGAGATTTTATCATCAACCTGCCATCCCCTTCAACATATATAGGCCCCGATAAGGTATTTGGAACCTCATTAATACCAGACGACACGAATGATGAACTATTGCCAATCGTTGTACCAATCAATGATTTTGCATCATTCGTTCCCAACAAGCATAAAAAAGATGATATTAAACCTACATTATCCGAGGTTCCTGAATCGTTACGACTTGCCATAAAATGTTTCATTGTGACATGTGCAATAAGAAATCTTCGTGGTCAAGACCACAAACATAATTCAATGCTCATACACGTTAGCAGATTCCAATCATGGCAAAACCACATAAAGGACCTGGTTACACGTATCTTCAATTACTACAAACAGGAGATTGAAGCCGGTGATAGAATGGTGTTGGAAGAATTACGAAAAGTATTTGAAGAGGACAATGGAGCTTACAAGTCTTACAAAACGACTACTCAAATGATATTGGATTCCAAATTCAAAGATATTGATGATTCATTGGAAATCCACAAGTGGGAAGATGTGAAGTCTCAACTCTTTAAAGCTGTCCAGAAAATAGCTGTCAAATCTATCAATGGATCGTCAAAGGATGCGCTGACATATTACGACAACCAAGACGAGGGAATTTCTGTAATCGCTATTGGCGGAGATAAACTATCACGAGGCTTGACACTAGAAGGTCTGTCTATCAGCTATTTCTTGCGAGCGTCAAAAATGTATGATACACTGATGCAGATGGGGCGCTGGTTTGGCTATCGTTCTGGCTATGTGGATTTATGTAGGTTGTTTACAAGTAGCGAACTGAATGAGTGGTATCGCCATATCACTTTGGCGAGCGAAGAACTTAGAGAAGAGTTTAGCTATCTATATGAGATTGGTGGAACTCCAGAAGATTACGCCCTTAGAGTAAGAAATCACCCAGGGGTTTTACAGATAACATCACTTGCAAAAATGCGATATGCTAGCACGATTGAAGTTTCTTGGGCTGGCAGATTAGTCGAAACATACCAGTTGCTAAAGGATAAGGCCAACAGGCACATTAATTTTGTGGCAGCTGACACATTATTGTGCAAACTCGGATTGTATACCCAAACAGGAAACAACTATTTATGGAAAAATATTGGCGTTGAAACAATACTGACTTTTTTCGAGAGTTACCGTTTGCCATCTTCAATGGTCAAGGTCAATCTAAGAGCCATATCCGAATACATAAGACAGGTAAACAATTCGGGTGAATTATCTGATTGGAGTGTGGTCTTGATGAACAAACCTACGGGAGAAAAAACAAGAGAGTGCGATGGCTATTTATCAAATGGGCTTGGATTCAATTACTTTATGCGTATGCCATCAAGTGATGCCTCTGAGCACTATCTGTTAAGAAAAAACCATATTCTTGGTAATCCACGTGATGAATTTATCGATTTGGACGATGAGATTCTAAAAGAAGCATTGGATGAAACAAATAAAAAGTTAAAAGACAGGAAACAATCATATCCAAGCCCTAAACTTGTGAGAGAGAAATATCGTGATGTTAAACATCCTTTGCTGATAATATATCCCATAAAGCCATCAGCTGATTATGTAACAGCCAACAAAGATGGCAATGAACCTTATATGAGTTTTGCCATTTCGTTCCCGCATACCAATACGGGTGTAGCAATTTCATATTCTGTAAATCAACTGACAGACTTTGCAGATACTGAAGATATTTTTGAACAAGAAAACGATAATGTATATGAACAGAGTTGATACAATAAAGGAAGTTTGGCAGAAACTCGAGAGTGAATGTACAGAGGGACTTGTCAAAAGAGCACTTGATATTCCTTCTTGTCTTAAGACATTCTGTACATACAGTTCCCCAGAAAAGTACTGTGGAATAGCGTTTTCTTTTCATCAGGACATCAAACTTGATATTTCCAGTTTTCAAGATTTGTCCGAATTGAAAATATCCTTATTCAAGGATGCCTCCTTTCCTAAATCAAAATTACTTATTATACAGCTAAACAATAGAGAAAGTCGCGTCAATGATATTTTTGCTTCTATCTGTGCAAATATCGTAAACTCTATTATTGATGCCATATCTGAAAAGGAAGGAGTACGTTTGGTAACAACTCAAATGCGCAAATGGAAAGAGTTATTCTCCAAAAGAAGAAATCAAAAGCTATCTGCACAAGAGCAACAAGGTCTATATGGAGAGTTGTTCTTCCTTAAAAAACTACTTCTCTCATCTATTGATAAGGTGGCCTCGACAGGTTTCTGGGTTGGGCCAGAGATGGCTCCAAAGGATTTCCAGAGCGATATGTGGGCAGTTGAAGTCAAAACTACAACTGCAAATAGTCATTCTGGTATTGCTATTAATGGTGAGTTACAATTAGACGAATCAAATACAGAAAAACTGTACTTATACAATCTTGTCGTTGAGGTACTTCCGCAGGATGGTCAAACATTGCCTGAGATAATTGCCATGATTCGTCAACTGCTTGAAAGTGATGCTGAGGCTGCAAGTGCCTTTGAAAGCAAATTGTTGCTATCCGGCTATTTTGACCTTGATAAAGATTCTTACAAAGAACGTCATTATCACATTCGCAGAGAACAATACTTTCAAGTAAAAGACGAATTTCCCAGAATCAAGAAAGATGAATTGAGAATGGGAGTATCTGAAGTGAAATACAACATTTCACTGAACTATTCTAGTGAAAATATGGTCATTGAAGAAAACGTTATAAATAGCATTGAGTCTTATGAAGGAAATAACTAAATTCTATAAATCCCTGATACAAGAAGTTGCAACTCGTCAGATTGCAAATGAAGAGGGCGACAACCAAGAACAGACTTTTACCCGTATGTGCCTGGAGCTCTTAAGTGAAGCCGGAGAAACAGAAAACTCTGATGTTGCATTCTACGAGAGAGACTTGGGAACAAGAAACCAGCAAAAGATAAATGGATATGCGATAGCTGATAACTATGAAACTGTAGATTTGTTCATTTCCATATATGAAGGGACTGAACAGCCTACAACTACATTGAAAAAGGATATAGATACTGCGGCTACACGAATAACCAATTATTTCAGGAATGCCATCTATTCTGATTTTGGAAATGAGATAGAAGAATCGTCAGCGATATTTGAATTTACAAACACTTTGGGAACATACAAAGAGCTAAGAGATTCACTTGTCAGAATAAATGCTTTCATTTTGACAAATGGTGTATACAAAGGAGAGATTCCTCAAAGCAAAGAAATTAGTGGTTATAAGATATACTACCGAGTAGTTGATATCAACTATTTATACCAGATATCTGAGCAATCGCATGCTCCAATCATCATTAACTTTGAGGAAGAAGGCTGGAAGGTTCCTTGCCTCCATGCGTCATCAAGCAACTCTGACTATGAAGCTTATGTTTCAATACTCCCAGGTAAATGCTTGTCAACCTTGTACGAGAGATACGGTGGACGACTTTTGGAACAAAACGTTCGTTCCTTCTTACAATTCACAGGGAAAATTAATAAAGGTCTTAGAGATACGATTAAAGAAAGACCGCACATGTTCTTAGCCTATAATAATGGTATCGCTGCTACAGCTGATGCGATGGAACTTGATGACGAGGGAAACATAAGAGTCATATCTAACTTGCAAATCGTAAACGGAGGTCAAACGACAGCCTCTATTTATCATACCGAGAAGAAAGATAAGGCTGATATTTCTGACATATATGTGCAAGTCAAATTTTCAATAGTAAAGAAGAAAGATGAATATGCCAACATCGTATCTGATATATCAAAGTATGCTAATACTCAGAACAAGGTAAACAATGCAGACTTCTCTGCCAACAATCCGATACTGGTTGAATTAGAGAAAGTTTCACGTTATGTGATGACTCCCGTCACACCAGAACGATCAATACAGACCTATTGGTTCTTTGAACGTGCAAGGTCTCAATACAAAAATATTCGACTCAAAGAGGGCTTTACGAAGTCAAGACAGAAAGCATTTGACCTCAAGTATCCAAAGAACCAAATGTTTACAAAGGTCGAATTAGCTAAGTATATTAACTGCTTCGAAGAAGTTTATGAAGGAAGCAAATTAGTGATAGGACCTCATATTGTTGTAAGAGGTTCAGAAAAGAACTATGCTCAGTTCGTTGCAAAGAATCTACCTTCCAGCGCTAAGAAAATCAACAATATCTACTTTGAGGATACTATTGCTAAAGCAATTCTTTTCAAAGCTGCAGATGAGCTATATGGAACTAAGAGGAAAGGCAATAATATAGGCGAGTTAAAATCTGTTGTTGTTCCATATACCATTGGTTTATTAAATCACATGGTGGATGGAAGAATTAACTTGTACAAGATTTGGAAAAGTCAGAAGATTTCAGAATCGTTGGCTAATATTCTCTATTCATTGATGTCGCAAGTCAATTCCTTCATCATGAACATTTCGCCGTCCAACAACTATCTTGAATGGGCAAAGAAAGAAGAATGCTGGATTGCTGTTAGAGACAACGAAGGATGGAAATGTGACTTGAGTTCCATAGAGGATGATTTAATAGATCCGAATACAACTGTAACGAGAAAAGTAACCGTCAATGCTGATACCGATGACAAATATGAACATGACCTCAAAATAATCAGATCCATTCCATACAAATTGTGGATAAAGTTTGCAGAATGGGGAGCTGAATCTGGAGAACTGAGTTTGAACCTTCAGTCTAAAGCGAAGGAAATCGCTAACGATTTGAAATATAATCACAAATTGATACCAGCAACAGTTTCTCGTGGAATGGCCATTTTCGACAAAGTATGCGAAGAAAATTACGAACTCTTGGAAGAGATTGAAAGATTGAAAGAAGAAGAACAAGAAGAAAGAGAACAAAAGGAGAAACAACGTAATACAGTAAGGAATATTAATGTCAACGATGTCGATATAGATATTGAGCTTATTAAGCGTATGGTTGAATGGGACAGAAAGAACCGTGTCCTTGAAAACTGGAAGTTTAAAGTCATGCAGGATGTGGCAATTGGTCTAAAGCCATTAACGGAGAAGCTGAAATGGGGATTCCGACTTAATCTTAAGACATTACTTTTGAGAGGATTTGATGAATTGTAAAGTGATATAATAGCAGTTATGGCAGATATTCATTCTCCTCAGCGACGCCATGCAAATATGGCAGCCATTCACGTCAAAGATACGAAACCGGAAATGGTGGTGCGTCGTTTGTTGTGGGGGCATGGATTCCGCTACAGGCTGAACTATCCACGACTGTCGGGCAATCCTGACATCGTGATGTGGAAGTACAGGACATGTATCTTCGTGAACGGGTGCTTCTGGCATGGACACGGGGTGGCAACGCCACCAGTTGAAAGTTTAGAGTTGAAAGTTCGGAGTGCTGTAAGATACCGAAAACGAATCGTGAATTTTGGGTGGCAAAGATACAGAGGAACCAGGAGCGGGACTTGAAAGTGCAGCATGAACTGGCTGCGATGGGCTGGCACTCCATCACCATCTGGGAATGTGAGTTGAAAACGAAGGTACGTGAGAAAACGCTGGAATCGCTGGGCTTTACGCTCAATAAAATATTCCTGCAAGACCATAGCATCAGGCACTATGAGATACCAGAGGAAGAGCCACTGATGGCAGCAGAGGAGATTCCTACAGTATATGAGAATAAAGTAACAGATCAAACGTTATAAGAATAAAGTAAGACGAGATATGAGCGAAAAGCAGAAATATATTGACTTTGAGGCTTACGAGCGTGTGGCTGAGCCACATAAACGTGAGCGGGTTTCGGCTTGGCGTACTGCAATAGGACTTCAAGACGTAGATGGGCTTCGTGTGTCTGACTATCTGAAGAACGATATATGCTGATTGGGTATAAGGATGACGAGAACGACACCCATACAAGTACCTATACAAGTACCCGTACAAGCTCAATCGACATACAACCATTTTCGGATTATGTCAAAAGCAACAGTAAAGAAAATACTCATGTCCATGCCCAAGGAAGATATCATTGGCATGGTTCTGGAGATGTATGATGCTCGCAAAGAAGCAAAGGAGTATCTGGAGTTCTATGCTAATCCTGACGAGGATGGTAAGCTGGAAGAATATAAGAAGATTATCACAGAAGAGTTCTATCCATCGAGGGGACGACAGGAGCCAAAGACCCGGTTCTCGGTTTGTCGGAAAGCTGTTTCTGATTACAAGAAACTGAAACCTTCTCCTGACAAGTTGGCGGACCTGATGCTATGTTATGTCGAGAACGCATGCCAGTTTACATACGATTATGGCGACATGTGGGAGCAGTATTATACATCTGTAGAGAATAATTTCGAAAAGACTATGGCATTCATTGCCAAGAATAATATGTTGGAGCACTTCAAACCACGTTTGAGGCAATGTGTAGAGTGGGCCTCCCCATGCGGATGGGGATTTGCCGATACAATTGCAGACTTGTATTATGAACATTTCCCTGAAGATGATTGACAGATAAAACAAGAAAGAGGGTGCGCCTATTTGAATGGCACACCCTCATTTGATAGTGTTTTGTTATGTCTTTACTTATGCGTCTCATTTGACCTCCTCGAAGTCAGCATCCTGGATGTTCTCGTTTGGGTCGTTGGTCTGGGTCTGCTGTCCGCCCTGGAAGCCGGCGCCCTGGTTGGGATCGGCACCGGGCTGGGCACCACCGGCCTGCTGGTACATCTTGGCAGAGGCAGCCTGCATCACCTGATTGAGGTTGTTGATGGCGCTGTCGATGGCAGCGACGTCGCCGCTCTTGTGGGCATCCTTCAGCTGCTGTACAGCCTGCTCGACGTTGGCCTTGTCGGCTCCGAGCTTGTCGCCGTTTTCGTTGAGGAAGGTCTCGGTCTGGAAGATCACAGAGTCGGCCTGGTTCATCTTGTCGATCTTCTCACGTTCGCGCTTGTCAGCCTCAGCGTTGGCCTCAGCCTCAGCCTTCATGCGGTTGATCTCGTCCTGCGACAGTCCACTGGAAGCCTCGATGCGGATGGCCTGCTCCTTACCCGTGGCCTTGTCCTTGGCCGATACCTTCAGAATACCGTTGGCATCGATGTCGAAGGTCACCTCAATCTGTGGAATACCGCGGCGTGCGGGAGCGATGCCTGTGAGGTTAAACTGTCCGATGGATTTGTTCTGGGCAGCCATCGGGCGCTCACCTTGCAGCACGTGGATGGTCACCTCCGTCTGGTTGTCGGCAGCGGTCGAGAATGTCTCGCTCTTCTTGCAGGGGATGGTGGTATTGGCCTCGATGAGCTTGGTCATCACGCCGCCAAGGGTCTCGATACCCAGCGTCAGCGGCGTCACATCGAGCAGCACGATGTCGCCCACGCCGCCTTCCTTATTCAGGATAGCGCCCTGGATAGCAGCACCTACGGCCACCACCTCGTCGGGGTTCACGCCCTTCGACGGTTCCTTGCCGAAGTAGTTCTTCACCAGTGTCTGCACGGCGGGGATACGGCTGGAGCCACCCACGAGGATGACCTCGTCGATCTCGCTGGTTGACAACTTGGCATCCTGCATAGCCTTCTGGCAGGGAGCCAGACAAGCCTGGAAGAGGTCGTGAGCCAGCTGTTCGAACTTGGCACGTGTCAGGGTCTTCACCAAGTGCTTGGGCACACCGTCCACGGGCATGATATACGGGAGGTTGATCTCCGTGCTGGTCGATGACGACAGCTCGATCTTGGCCTTCTCGGCAGCCTCCTTCAGGCGCTGCATGGCCATCGGGTCTTTCGAGAGGTCAGCGCCCTCGTCGTTGCGGAACTCCTGTACCAGCCAGTCGATGATGACCTGGTCGAAGTCGTCGCCGCCGAGGTGGGTGTCACCATTGGTGGAAAGCACCTCGAACACACCGCCGCCGAACTCCAGGATAGAGATATCGAATGTACCACCACCGAGGTCGAACACGGCAATCTTCATGTCCTTGTTGGCCTTGTCCACACCATAGGCCAGAGCGGCAGCCGTCGGCTCGTTGACGATACGCTTCACCTCCAGACCGGCAATCTGTCCAGCCTCCTTCGTGGCCTGACGCTGAGAGTCGCTGAAGTAAGCAGGCACCGTGATGACAGCCTCTTTCACTTCCTCGCCCAGATAGTCCTCGGCGGTCTTCTTCATCTTCTGCAGCACCATAGCCGAGATTTCCTGCGGCGTGTACCTACGTCCCTCGATGTCCACGCGGGGATAACCGTTCTCGTTGACCACCGTATAGGGCACGCGGGCGATTTCCTTCTCCGTCTGCTGCCAGTTCTCACCCATGAAGCGCTTGATCGAGTAGACCGTGTTCTTCGGGTTGGTAATGGCCTGACGCTTGGCGGGGTCGCCCACCTTGCGCTCGCCGTCCTTCACAAAGCCCACCACCGACGGGGTGGTACGCTTACCTTCGCTGTTAGCGATGACTACCGGCTCGTTGCCTTCAAACACGGCCACGCAGCTGTTGGTAGTTCCTAAGTCAATTCCAATTACTTTTGCCATAATACTTATTGTTTTATTTGTTTATATGCTAATTTAAGTTGACAAGATAGTAAGTTAACGAGTGGAGAAGTTCCTGCTCCGCTTCGCTTTGCAAGCGCCCCTTCGGGTCGAGCGGACAAGTTGTTACTGCTACCCATTAGCAATCAGCCACTATATCATTGTCAACAGCAAATGAGCAAATCGTATGCCAAAGACTACATACGATAGGATTCCTGCCAAAGCACTGACAGAATGGCATAAGATTACAGCAATCCAATATCATTTCAATTTGTTTTCTGACGCGGAAAACAGCGTTTTCTGACTTGGAAAACAACGTTTTCTGACTTAGAAAATAGTTTTTTCTGACTTGGAAAACAACATGAAAAAAGAGTGGCTGACCTGACGCCAGCCACTCTCAATTGCAATTCTCATATCAACACCAGGGGCGGGACAAACCCAATGCCTCCGGTTGTGATTTCTATGTTTGTAAGCAGGAGGGATTAATCCTCGTCGTCCCAGAAGCTGCCACCGTCATTTTCATTTGACAAGATTTCGCCTCCTTCATAATCACCACCCTTATCTATTGATCCTGCTAAGATCTGCTGAATATCCATTCGGGCGATTGCTGTCTTGGGAACTATATATTTCTTTTTCATTGTCATTATGTTATTTATTTTGAATTTGATTGTTACACCTTATACAATTATTTAATCACGACTTTCTTACCGTTGATAATATAGAGTCCCTTTGCGGCTTTCTCCACCTTCTGACCCTGCAGGTTATAAATTGCACCGTCGCTCATACGAGATGCATCGTCAATGGCATCGATGCTTGTGGCATTGCCCTCATCGCCGAAGACGATAGCCAGACGGGCACCGGCACCTGATGCATTCAAATAAGCCTTACCGGCAGGAATCGTAGCACCCATACTGGCTAAGCTCTGGAACTCAGCTTCACCCGTCTCTTTGTTCTTCGAGAGAACATAGTAGTCGGCATTCACCGGAAGAACGGTCTGTTCCAGACAACCGACGAGCAGGTTACCATCAAGCTCTGCTCCTGTCTCTTCGAAATAGATGTTGTATGTGCCGGCATTGCCTTTTAGAATCAGGCCCGTACCAGCCTCAATAGCCGTCGTAGCTTTAGTAAGACCTACGGTACTTTCTTTCACATCGCTGGCGGTCACATAAAATGCTTCTAAGCTTTCAGGCAGGTTTGCAAGGTCAAGCACCCTGTCGCTGACATACGTGGTATAGCCCGTACTGCCAATAGTTGCCGTAACACACTCAAGAGCGTGATGGAAACCGAAGAGATAATCAAAAGCGATGTCGTTCTGCGAAATCTTGACATAATAATTACCCTTGGAAATGCCGTCAACGGTGAGTTGAGTCAAGTCTGTGCCAATCTCAGTAACATCAAACTCCTTGACCAGTGTCCAATTGCTGTTGTCTGTTGATACATAAACGGCCAACTGAGGCTGTGCACTACTTCCACCATACTTATAGCAGCTGATTATCAACTCGTCATTAGTTCCAGTCACACCCACCATCGGGGAGATAAGATCGGTGGTAGTTGACGCGTCACCATACCAGTAATTTGCATTGTAAGCCATATAGCCACCCTTAGCAGAAGCGTTTGCATACGTAGCCCATCCAGTAGTAGATGTTGAATAGCCACTGGGAATTGAGAAGGTATTGCTCGTCCATGATAAGTCGATACCGACATCAGCCACTGACGTAGCCTGAGCGTTAATTTTGAAACTGTTCACTGTAATAGCAGAACTCTTTGCTCCAAGGTTATTGACATCGAAGTTGAACGTTACAGTGAAATCCTTCGATGCGCCGCTAGCCAGAGTGAAGCTGCTCTCCGACACAGTGAAGTCAGTTGTGTTCGGATTAGTAATGGTCACATCCTCATTTCCTGTACCATTGTTAGTCACAGTGAAGGTCTGTGAAGCGCTTGCGATAACCTCACCGAAGTTCAAAGCATAAGAATTGCCACTAATAGTCTCTTGTCCCTTCAGTGCAAAGCTAAGGTTGGAGGCTGGAGGCGCAGAGATAGAGGTAATGGTCATTTTAGGCAAGAACTTCACCCTATTATTTGAAGATGAATAATGATAAAAAGCCGTATAATCATCACCTGACGTAGTCACGCCATACCAAGGAACCGATGCATAGTTGCTGGATCCAGTCTCTATTTTCAGTTCCACGAAGAGGTTTCCATTATTGTAATCAAAAGGTTCATCAAATTCTATCACCATCTGATTGTCAACAAGTCCGATATTTCCAGTGTATACCTTACTCATGCCAGTGTCATCTACAGCAGTACTACTGCTAAAAGATGTATAATCAACTTCGCTCAAGTAAACACCACAAACAGCACCATTATATGCCTGCGTAGCTGTTGAAGAATGGAATACAAACTTCGTAATTTGCCGGTTTGTTATGCTGTTAAGTCTTGCAGCGGGAATGATGAACTGACCGAGAGTGCCCTGCGTGTCTATGTACGAACCATAAAGAGGCACATAGTTGTTCGTATTTGTACCATCGTTCACCACCACATCCATACTGTCACTGGGTTTGAACTCTACCTTGTTGCTCCAGTTGCTATAGGTGCCGTTGTAGTTTGCACGGATGTAAGCATAATAGTTAGTCTCTGCGGTCAGGCCTGTTGAAATGGTGAAAGGATTAGCATTAGCCTCCACTTTGATACCCTCTGTAGCAGGATCGAAGTTGGTGTCGGTCGAATAAGCAATCTGCCAAGCTGTTTCTGTACTGCCATTCGTCCACTCAAATGTGGCTGATGTTCCTGTTACGCTTGTAGCTGCGAATGCTGTGGGAGTGGGATACTGCTCCAATGTGGTAAAGGTTGTTTCTATCCATTTGCTCTGACTGTCAGCACCACAATAAGCGCGCACCCAGACATAATATGTGGAGTTCTCATTCAGACTTGTGGCATTATAGGTCGTTGTGCTGACGCTGGTCTTGGTGGCAGTTTCCAAATCCTCACTGGCATTCTTCGAGATGACAATCTGCCATGTATCTTGGTTTGAATCACCTGCCGTCCAAGTCAGTGTGGCAGAATTGTAGGTGATTGAGGATGCTTCCAAGCCTGAAGGCTTCTTGCAGGAACTTGCAGGCTCAGAAGTAAATCTTGTCTTCGGAAGGAATGTTGATCGATTCACTGTTGTGCTGTAGCCACAATACACGGTTGTATAGTTACTGCCTGAAGGAGATACTCCTATCCATGAAGAAGATGAATTTGTTCCCGCTACAGACTGGTAGAAACCAATTAATAAATTACCACCTTCGTAAATATAAGGCTCATCCAATGTTATTACCATTTCGTTTCCAACAACAGAAATGGTCCCGCTATAAACCTCATCTAACCCGGACCAATCGTCAAAGGTAGCTGAACTGAAAGTAGTTTTTTCAACCTCTTTCAGATATACCTTGTATTGCGTATTTCCCCAACTCACATTGGAGTAAGAGGAAGACGTGAAGAAGGTCAATGTGGTAATTTGGCGATTAGACATATTTGTCAAATCACCTGCAGGGATGATAAATTGGCTGTAACCATAGTTGGTATTGTTAACATAAGAACTAGCCAAAGGTATATATGAATTTGTTCCTGTTCCCTCATTAACAGTCAATGTCTGAACATTAGTAGCCAAGAAACTCTGTCCTGTAGTCCAATCGCTGTAATTACCGCTACCATAGTTACCACGAACATATACATAATAAGTCGTTTCGGCTGTCAAATTTGAAAGCGCATAAGTGGTACCTGTTATGCCAGTAACCAAAGCTCCTGTTGAAGGATCTCCGAGGGGAGTTATGCTATAGCTGAGGTCAAAAGAAGTCTCTTCTCCACGAGCAGACCAGCTCACAGTGGCCGAAGAAGCTGTGATATTACTTACCGACACATTTGTGGGTTTCTTATAGTTGGTTGCGGCCGAATAAGTAAATGTGGTTTTTGGAATAAAATTCTGCAAAGTTACAGTTGAGTATGTAGTATAAGCTGAACCGTTTGTTGATTCTACACCATAAAAAGTAGCAGCTGGACAATTACTACTTTTTGCAGTCCTATAAATACCCACTAATAGATTTCCTCCATTGTATTCATACTCTTCAGTGAAGTTAATGTCCATCGTGGAACCTGTAGCATCTAATGTACCCGTATATACAATTGTCGAATTTGCATCACCATAAAAAGTTGTAGAAGGAAAACTTGCATCAGAAACCTCCTTCAAGAAGACCTTATAAGTTGAAGTCCATGCTGCCGATGCACTCGATGACAAATGAAACTGCATTTTTGAGATTGTTGCTCCGTTGATAGATGTCAATTCTGTTGCAGGAATAATGAATTCATCCAAAGGATTGGCTGAACTTGCATCGGCATAATAGCCATAAACAGGTACATAGCTATTTGTAGCAGTACCATCACAGACAATAATCTCGTCTGCCCATACTTGCCCTATCCCAATCATAGACAGGAAGAGTGCGAAAAATAAAGTTAATTTCCTCATTGATTGAAAAATGTTTGTTATTTGTTTTGATTATTGATTGCAGGGATATCATTCCTGTAGTAGGAAAGTAGTTGCGGCCCCACAGCAAGCTGTGGGTGCCAAATCGGATGCAAAGTTAGGAGTTTTTCGGAATTTATGCAAGAAGAGTTGTGATTATTTAGTGATTTTTTAGTTAAAAAGAGGGGATAGGATGGCCTCACCCCAAGCCAGCAATATCCAGACCAACGGACATACATGAAAGTATGTCCCTACAATCGGCAGCGTTTTGACACACCCTCCTACAATCGGCAGCGTTTTGGCACCCCCGTGATGGGGGAAACGCTGGGATGCGGGCGGAAACGCTTACGGCTTTAGAAAAAGGAAGAGAGGGCCACCTGTGGGCTGCCCTCTCTTGGATGGTGTGTGGGAAATATCAGCGAACGATGACTTTCCGTCCGTTCACCATGTAGATGCCAGCGGGCAGGCCCTGCAGCTGATTGCCCACGCGGCGTCCCTGGAGGTCGTAGACCGTGGTGGGATGCGACGGAGTTGCATCGTACACATTGAGACCAGTGGGGATGACGTACTCTGTGACGGTGAGCAGGCCGTTGACCAAATCGAAGGTATAGCAGTCGTCCTCGCCGCCCGTGAGTGTCAGCACATACTCGCCGGGCTCGCTCTCAGGCGTGGCGTCGGTGACGACCACAGGCATCTGGTCGATGCAGGTGGCATCGTCGTTGTTGCGGAAGCCCTCGAAGACGATCTCGAACTCAGGATTCTCTGAGAACTGCTCACGGGTAGTGTCGACGACGGTAGCCGTCAGCTTCACTTTCTTCACCACGAGGTAGCCATCCTCGAAGTCGACGGCCTCATCGGTGATGGTGCCCGGCTCGATGTGGATGGTGTAGCGTCCGGCAGGCGAATAGCGGTCGGCCTCGCAGGTGATGACGGGTGTACCGGCGACGTGGTCGCCCTTGATCTGATAGCCCAGTACGGGATTTTCCTCACCGTATTCGCGCGACATGTTGCGCACCTTGACGGTGGTACCGTACTCCACGATGCGGTCGTAGCCATTGTCGGCGAAGACGCGCCACTGAGCAGCTTTCGAGAACTTGGTCTTCATGCCGCTGCGCACGTAGAGCGTGCAGCTGGCAATGCTGATGCCCTGGAACACGTTGTCGCCCAGTGCCGGTATCTCGCGGCCTGCCACTCGTATTTCGCGCAGGCCAGTACATCCGTTCATGGCTTCTGTGCCTATCGTCTTGACGGTGGAAGGGATGAGCACCTTTGTCATTCCCGAACAGCCAGTGAAGGCATAGTCGGGTATGGCGGTGACGGTCTTCGGCAACTCCAGCTCACCACGGAAGGTGGGCAGCACGGCGATGAGCTCTGAGGGCTCTGAGGGCTCTGAGGGCTCTGAGGGCTCGGCAGAGCCGCGCCTTACAGAACGACCTTCGTCATTGCCTTCGCCATTCTCGTCATTTTTGTCGTCGATGGTTTCGTCATCTTCATCGGGAACGACTTCACCACCTTCGTCGGCGGCGGGTTTCTTCCAGACAAAGTTGTCCTCTATGTAGAAGTCGGCATCCTCTGCGGGCTCAAACTCCAGCAATTTCAGGTTGCTGCACAAGGCAAGGGCTCCGGCTCCAAAATGCTTGATGCCCTTCGGCAGTTTCAGTTCCTTCAGTTTCTTACAACCGTAGAAGGCGCGTTCGGGCAACGAGTCGTTGGTAGTGACCAGGTTGGCATTGCCGAGCGTGATGTAAGGCTCGCCACCCTCTACGAAGCGTGCCTCGGAGAGGTCGAGAATCTCGAGGCGACCCGTGGTCTTCTCGCACATTGCATCGCAACCCATCTGTTCGCGCAAGTAGCGCAGGTCGTCGGAGTTGATGTTGCCGGTCACGGAGAGTGTGCCCAGCACGATGTTGCCCTCTGGCCGCTGCGCCTCGACAACTTCAGCCAGGGTGCCGGGAGTTTCGAGCGTCACGTGGTCGGCATAGAGCTCCACGGGATCGACGTGCTCCAAGCCGATGATCATGTCCTGATAAAGGCTGAACTCATAATAAGACGGGTTGAGCAGCGAGATGTCGAAGAAGCCATCGTCGTCGCCACTCCATCCCCAGTTCACGGAAACCAGACCTGCTGCGTTATAGCCGTCGAGCACGAAGGCATGTCCGCCGTTGATGTAGGGATTGCGGTCGGAACCACCATAATAGACGGGTCCGCTTGTGGAGAGCTCGTTGTAGACGATGTTCATCCACTCAGCGTCGCTATAATTGTCGCGCTCCACGCACGTGGCCGTTTCCAATCCGAAATACTGTCGCAGACCGGCGGCAGCTTCCTGGGAATAGGCTCCACTACCACCTTCTGCCGAAGTGCCATACTCCATGTCGGCAGCCACGCCGCAGTCGCGCATGAGCGTAGCCACAGCATTGGCCTGCGCATCGTTGTACTGTCCGTAGACATAGTGGTCGAGCATGTTGTCCCAGTCGTAGTAATGCTCTTCGAAGTTGGCCGTCACGGCCTCGCCGGAAGAGTCACCTTGCGGGTAGTAGATGGTGCGTGTGCCAATGCCGTGTTCAGGCATCTTGTGGTAGTTGAGCACCTGTGCCATAGCCGTTGCCACGCAGCCTGTGAGGCAGCGCGACCATCCCGATCCGGGGCAGTAGTTGTTGTAGGGCTCATCCTGATCCCACTTGGTGGTCATCATCGACGGCACGTCGGTCTCGAATCCCAGGTCGCCGGGTTTCGGTGTGACAAAACGCTTACCACTTTTGAGTACGCCTTGGGCAGACTTCTCCATGGCGCGAAGCCACCACATGAAGTTTTTGTTCTCACCATTGCTATAGCGTGCAGCCGACATGCCCAGCACTTCGGGCAGCAAGTCGTCGGCCGATACAATAGCGAATCCTCCGTCTTCATAGCCGAAGATAGAGTAGACCGCAGTTTGCCTTAATTCACGTAACTGTGCGTTTTTCTTGACATTTGGTATCATCGACGACTGGCCGAGGGCCTGTTGCGCCGAAAGTTTCATCTGCACCTTAGTGCGGGGTGCTGCTTGTAGATGCCCAACGGCCATCAGGAACAACACGGCCAGCGGCAGAAATTTCGTTCTCATTGTTTTTCTTTGGAATTGATTGCTGATAAAACTATTGATTTGTGAAGAAAGGAGGATGCGCACCTCAGATGGCACGCATCCTCGCTTAAGATTTTGTTTTGAACAGTTGTCAGAGGATTACTTCACCACAACCTTCTTGTTGTTGATGATGTAAGCGCCCTTCTGCAGCTGCTTCTTGTCGCCCTGCATCTTCACACCGTTGAGGTTGTAGATGTTCATCAGGCCTTCGGCATTGATGACATCCTCGATGGCAGTAGGCACCTCGATGACCACGAATGCGTCGACGGGCTTCGACTCGTTGTTGCCATAGAGAGCTGTTACGCTCACCTTGTGCTCGCCAATGGGCAGTTCACCAGTGACATAGGTCAGCACGCCGCCCTCGACAGAGCCTACGAGCACCTCGTCGACATAGATATTGAAGCCTGTAGCGTCGGAACTACCTCCTGCAGCGTACTGAACATCGTCGATGAGCAGTCCGAAGACATCAGTCGAAGTGTGACGGATGGCGAAGTACTTCGTTCCTTCGGGCAGGTCGGCAGAGACTGTCTCCCACTCGGTGTTGTTCTTGCTGAAGCTTTCAACGAGCGAGAAGCTACCCGGATCGTTGTCGGAATCAGAAGCCAGCACCTCGAAGGTCTCAGGTCCATACTGGTCGGTGATAATCGTTTGCTGGAAGCTGATGGTCTGAGCGATGCCAGGAAGTTCGGGTGAGATAAGCCAGTGGTCGGCTGCGGGAGCAGAGCCCGAATCGTAGTCGATGGGGCAGAACGACCAGAGCAACTGTGAGCCGCTGGTAGGAGGCCAGTTCGAAGCAATCTCAGCTTGTTCAGAGCTAGCAACCATCCATGCGGAAACAGCTTGGTTGTTCGGGAATGACCAGCCATCGAAGCTGTAGACGGTCATGTTGTTGCCATCAAACAAGGTCCAGTCGCCGAATGCACCTGTCTGGCTATCAGCAGTGATGCCACCTGTGCTCCATGCTGGGAACACCTCAGTATCTTCGAAGTCTTCGGTCACATCTTCCACGGTACCACCTTCGGCCACAGTCCACTCAAGGTTAGCCTTGGTGCCTTCAGCAGTAGCAGTCAGGCTCTCAGGAGCAGCATAGGTCGGCTCCTTGACAGTGATCACAGTCTCAGCCACGTTGTCGTCCTCGTCGAGGTCGTAGTCGTAGATAGCCTCGACCTTGAGCGTCACATCGCCAGCCTCAGCGAACACGGTGGGAGCAAACTCTGCGGTGAAGGTAGCGGTCTGCATCGGGTTGATGGCCTCCACGGGCTCGTTGATCTCAATCTCTTCGTCGCCAGCGGTGAGCTTCAGCGTGTAGTCCTCAGCCACGTTGGCACCCATATTCTTCAGCGAGATGGTGATGGGAGCAGCCTTACCGGCCACAACAGAACTCGGAGCATTCAGGTCGACGATAAGGTTGTCCTCGAGCTGGTCGAACACCAGGAAGTTGTCGAGAGCAACGATTCCTTCGCCATCGAAGTTACCAAGGAACATGATCTGAATGTAATCTGCCGAAGCATAGTCCTTCAACTCAACCAAGCCATTCTGCCAACCTTCGCCAGCCGGGAACACCTGATCGAGCATAGTACCATCTTCGTTGGGCTGAGAAATCACGACTGCGAAGTCAGAAGCCCCAGTTTTCTGATAGTCGAACATGAGGACAGGGTTGGTAGCGCCGTTGAGGGCAATCTTACCCGTAGCCAAAGCTACATATCCACCATCTTCATCCTCTGACACGAGAGCCAATCCATGTCCGTCGCCATCAGAAGATTCGTTGTACAGATATGCACCAACATTACCGTCTGACGAATCAACCATCCACAGATAAGAAACATTGCCATCGGTGACATGCTCCTCGAACGGAATCTCGTAGGCAGGACCGAAGCAAAGCGGAATGATCTTGCCTTCCACGCCACCCTCGGGAGTCACGTCGTTGGCGGTCTTGATACCGAAGTATCTGATATCCTGCTCTGTGCCTTCGCTCATGTCCAAATCGACAGTGACATTGTCAGAGCCAGTCACTTCACCAAGCTGTTCGGTAAATTCGAGATCTTGGAAGAATCCATAATCAACGATTTCGACTGACCAGATGGAGTAGTTCACCCCTGCAGGATCTACGTAACCACCATTCTGACCTTCCTCGCCGACCTCATCCCAATCGAAGAGCACTTTGCCCACCTGATCCTGGAATGACAAAGCGTCAACAGCCATTGGAATGTCGTTTCCAACGTATACGCTGACGGCGTCACACTTCATGCTGGGTTCTCCTGCTGCATTCACAGCATAAACCTGATAGCTGTAGGTGCCTGCGTTTTCAAAGTTCTCGTCAACATAGCTGACAACTGAACCAGGAAGCACATCTTCCAACTGCTCAATTTGCTCTCCATCGCGAAGGATCACGAGTTTCAGGTTGCCTTCAAGGTCGTTGCCATCGAGGCTCTTTGCAGGAGCCGTGAACGTAAGAGTAGCGTTCAGAGCGCCCTGTGCACCCGGTTCAACGTTCAGGTCATCGATAGCGACAGGAGCGGTGGGTGACAACACGTCGATGGCGATGGTGTTGATATAGAGTCTAAATTGGTCGGGATCGCTGATGGCGTGAACAGCGAAGTAGTAGACACCATCCTCGTCGACAGTAAAGTCGAATCCATAGTCTTGAGCTTCCGTATTCACCACGTCAGTGGGTTCCAAGATGGTTGTAGTGAGTCCATCGACAGTGGGTTCCTTACCCAGCAAAACCTCAATACGCTCTTCATAACCGTTGCAACGGGCATTCAGGTTCATGTGGTAGGTCTTGCCTGCCTCCATATGGAAGGCTGCCGACACGAGGTAGTCGTCGCCAGCATTGCTGTTCGAGTACAGGTAAGAGGCGGCTCCAGAATTCAGAGACCATGTGCTACCATCCTCGTTGGCGTCGATGACGGCATAGGTGTCGAATGCGCCTTCAGTAGAGAAGTCAACGAAGTAAGGCAGACTCATGATGCCAGAGAGGTGGACAGTAATCTCCTCGCTCTTCTTACCAGGACCCTCTGCATTGTAGGGAAGCACCTGATACTTGTGGTCACCAATGGTCAGGTCAGCGGCATCATCAACAAGGTTGCATTCTGCACCGGGCTGCACGTCTTCAATGGTTCCAATCACCTTACCGTCGCGGAGCACTTCTATCTTGGTCAGGTTCTCTGTGATTTCCGAACCGTCGATGTTCACCGTAGGAGCGTCGAAAGTGATGGTAGCGCCAATGGTGCCATCATCGAACGGAACAACCGTGAAGTTGGTCACAGCAGCGGGAGCTGTAGCCTGTGCACTCAACTCTACGAGGAAGTTGTCAACATACAGCCTATACTGGTCAGCATTGGAGATACAGTGGATACCAAAGTGGTAGTAGCCATCCTCGTCCACGCTCACGTTTTCGTTCTCGAAGGTAGAGAATGCTTCTGAGGTAATATCGGTAGAAGCAATCACTTCTGTTCTGAGTGCCGAAGTCTTCGCCTCCTTACCCATCATCACCTCGAAACGCTCGGGATAGCTCGACAAGCCCGCTCTGACATCGATGGCGAAGTGATACAATTTGCCAGCCTCCAACTTGATGGGAGGTGAGATGAGCCAGTCGTCTCCATCAGCGCTACTATTGTATGTGTAATACACATCACCATCAGCGAATGTCCATGTCTTTCCGTCTTCGTTGACATCGATTATACCAAACTCTGCGAAGGCATTTTCATTAGCAAAGTCATTCGTATAGGGCAGTACATCGATGGGATCGCCCGTCACAGCAATTTCCTCTGGGAAGGGTTCAGCCTGAATTACCAAGTCGTTGTAATATTCCAAGAAATAGACTTCTGATGTGGAAGCATTTGCCAAGAGAGACTTGTCGGCAGTCAGGACTTTCGCCTCTTTGTCGTAAGTCATGGTAAAGTCGTACAACAAACTGTTCTCTGCGCCAACAGCATACATGTTGTACTCATTTTCCCCATCAACAAATACACCAATGAACTGAAGTCCCGTGAAGGTAACCTTGTCGTCTTCAACAGAACCCTTGATCCATGCATCGGGGAACTCTTCGAACAAGCCTTGCACATACACATCCTCACCATCGAAAGCGACATTCGCATTACCACCGACCTTCGCATTTGTAGAAGCATTTAAACCGGCAAAATACCACTCTTCAGGGGTCACACCCTCGGGCAGCGTCACAAGTTCGTCAATAACAATGGGAAGATCATATTCTCCAATTGAAGTCCAAACGGTCTCAGCATCGGCAAAGCCGGAGGCAGAGTTGTCGTCGTCCCACATGACAGCCATGACGAAGACATCATTACTATCCCAGGCTGCTGTGCCTTCAAGAGAGATAACATCACCGTCGATGGTGAAAGTAAAGCTGTCAGCATGGTCGTCTGCAGCTAACATACTACCTTCTGCATTAATCTCCATCCAACGTAAGCTGAGGGTCGTTGTGTAGGTATCACTCCAGTTGAGAGGTTGTCTGGTTGCGACAGTAATCGTATTGCCATCCTTGACACCTTCTACCCAAGCTCCAGTCGAATAATGTGAGATGATGTCCTTGATGTAGACCTTGCCGTCTTCACACTCCACGATTTCCACTGTGCCAGACTGTTCTCCGATATACACACTTTGACCAGAAGCATAATAACCCGTACCTGAACGGGTATAAAGAGTGTGTGTTCCTTCTGGCGGAGCAATCATGATGCCATGTTCGTTATACTCTGCTCCGGCTTTCTTGATTCCGCTGACAGGAGCCGTAAGCACCATCAAAGGATTGCGCTGGCTCACGCCTTTGGCATTCATGGCTATAGCCTTTGAGTTCATGCGATTCCCGAACAGGGGAAGTGCCTCAGTTTCGGGCTTGATACGCTCTGTCATTTCCTGCACGAACTGAGCCTTTTCAGCTCGGTCGTTCTCCACCATCTTCAAGAGGCTGGTGGGTTGGTCGGCAGCCTTGAGTTGGAGCAACTTGTCTTTTGCAAGCTGTGCCTTTGCTGCACGAACAGCCTGGTTGACAGAATACAACTGTTTAGGCCCGGGTTTTGCCTTCTTGGCAAAGTTGATCTGGGCACTAACGGGTAACGTGAACAACATGGCTGCCACGATTACCATCAAAGAAGTTAATCTCTTTCCCATAATGCAATTAATGTTTTAGTAAATTAATTAATAAATATTGATGAAAAGTTTCATTTTTCCACTCAAAACGACTGCAAAGTTACAAAATATTACTCAAACAGCCAAGCGTTTTACTTAAAAAAGACTCAAAACTATTCATTTTTTTTAATTATTGGATAGTAATGGTATAAACATGCAAAAACAACGAGGGAGTAGCCAAGGCCACTCCCTCACGCGCATATAATATAATAAGGTATACCTGGTAAATCGCCCCAGAAGCAACTCATAAGACGTTGCCGGCGACAGGGCGTTCAATGACGATAGTAGCCCACGAGCTTCACGTCGTAGATGAGCGTGGTGTAGGCCGGCACGGAGACCGAAATCCATCCTGTGGTGGTCGTGGGCGTATAGTCAGCAATGCTGTAGCCCAACTGGTAAGGAATGGTGATGCGCCACCGGTCGCCAATGTGCATTCGCTGCAGCGCCGTGGCCAGTCCGTCGACGGTGGTCGAAGCACTGACGGAGAGCGTGCGGGGCTGGGCGGTTTGCTCGTAGAACGTTCCCTCGTAGCTGCTGCCGATGACATAGCCATCGGGCGAGGCATTGGTGGGAATGGTGTGGCCGCGGAAATGCACACGCACCGAGTCGGTGAACAGGGGGCATCCGCTGCCTGTTCCCTCTTCCAGCACTTCCACCACGATGTGGTCTTCGGCTTTCGTGGTGATGGAGTCGTTGAGGCTCCACTTCGTCAGAACAAAGATTTTGTCCTGCAGGGCCGTGCCATTCACAGCCGAGAGGTACTTCTGCTGGAAGTAGGACTCGTTGCGCTCCTGCCAGTTGGAGAACTCGGTGTTGTCGTCGGCAGTCTCGTGGCAGGCTGCAAGAAGCAGGCCAAGGAGACTGAGGGCGAAGAGGTGAAGGGTGGGTTTCATTTTTCTTTCTTATTGTTAATGGGGGTGGACGCGGCAGAACCGCGTCGCACTGTACTTAGCCATTTATTGAAGCTTTTTCAGGAGGGAGGCGATGCTCACCTTGTCCTCGATGATGCCGAGCAGCTGGTCAATGCTGACGCGCTCCTGCTCCATGGTGTCGCGGAAACGGAGGGTGACGGTGTTGTCTTTCAGCGTGTCGTAGTCGACGGTGACGCAGTAGGGTGTGCCCACAGCGTCCTGACGACGGTAGCGCTTGCCGATGGTGTCCTTCTCATCGTAGGAGCAGTTGAAGTGGAACTTCAGAGCATCGATAATCTCGCGTGCCTTCTCGGGCAGTCCGTCCTTGCGCACCAGAGGCAGCACAGCCAGCTTGGTGGGTGCGAGGGCTGCAGGCAACTTCAGCACGACGCGTGTCTCGCCATTCTCCAGTTGCTCTTCAGTATAGGCGTGGCACATGATGCTGAGGAACATACGGTCGACGCCAATCGAGGTCTCGATGACATACGGAGTGTAGCTCTCGTTGGTCTGCGGGTCGAAGTATTTAATGCTCTTGCCCGAGAACTTCTCGTGTTGCGACAGGTCGAAGTTGGTACGCGAGTGGATGCCTTCCACCTCCTTGAAGCCGAAGGGCATATGGAACTCGATATCGGTAGCGGCGTTGGCATAATGGGCCAGCTTCTCGTGGTCGTGGAAGCGGTAATTCTCAGCGCCGAAGCCCAAAGCCTGGTGCCAAGCCATGCGAGCCTCCTTCCAGCGCGGGAACCACTCCAGCTCTGTGCCGGGCTTCACGAAGAACTGCATCTCCATCTGCTCGAACTCGCGCATGCGGAAGATGAACTGGCGAGCAACGATCTCGTTACGGAAAGCCTTACCAATCTGTGCGATGCCGAAGGGGATCTTCATGCGGCCCGTCTTCTGCACGTTCAGGTAGTTCACGAAGATGCCCTGAGCCGTTTCCGGACGCAGGTAGACCTTCATCGAGTTGTCGGCCGAAGCTCCCATCTCTGTAGCGAACATCAGGTTGAACTGGCGCACGTCGGTCCAGTTTTTCGTGCCGCTGATGGGGCAGACGATCTCCTCGTCGACGATGATCTGCTTCAACTCCTCGAGGTTCATGTCATTCATTGCCTGGGCATAACGCTCGTGCAGGGCATCGCGCTTCTGCTGGTTGGCCAGCACACGTGGGTTGGTCTGGCGGAACATCTGCTCGTCGAAGCTATCGCCAAAGCGCTTGCGTGCCTTGTCCACCTCTTTCTGCATTTTCTCCTCGTACTTGGCTATCTGGTCTTCGATGAGCACATCGGCGCGATAGCGCTTCTTCGAGTCGCGGTTGTCGATGAGGGGGTCGTTGAAGGCATCCACGTGTCCACTGGCCTTCCATATTGTGGGGTGCATGAAGATAGCGGAGTCAATGCCCACGATATTCTCGTGGAGCAGTACCATCGACTTCCACCAATACTCCTTGATGTTGTTCTTCAACTCGACGCCGTTCTGCGCATAGTCGTAGACAGCGGCCAATCCGTCGTATATCTCACTGCTGGGGAACACAAATCCGTACTCTTTGCAGTGGCTCACAATCTTTTTGAAAACGTCTTCCTGTTGTGCCATGATTACTTTTGATTTGAAATTTGCGTGCAAAGGTACTGCTATTTTTCAACATTCCCGTGTTTTTCAACGTTAAAAAGAAAAAAAACCTCACAACCTCACATGACACCTCGCAAACGCCGTTGGATAAAGGGGTGAGGTCATGTGAGGTTTACGTGAGATACCTCACAAACACCTCACATGACTCCAGCACTCTGTTTATCGGGCTTTCAGGCCTGTCATGTGAGGTTGTGAGGTATTTTTGCTTGTAAACTGTTTTTCGATTGTCGTCTGTATGTCAGTCTTTGTCATAGACCATCTGTAAGCCTGTCGCAAGTTATCTCTGATGCCGCTGTTTGCTATCCCTGAGTGCGTCACCAGCTATCTCTGAGTGGCGTTTTTTCACACGAAGGCAGGCCGAAAGGCTACTTGTTTTCCAAAAAAACGCTAAAGATTCGGGCGATTTTTGCCTTATTTGGAATGTTTTTTGTATCTTTGCACGTTATTCTATAGAATATGGACGACGAGATGAAAGACATAGAGCTCACCGACGAGCTCAACACAGACAGCCACTCCGACTACAAGCCGGTGAACCGGTTTGATGCCTCTGCCGTGCACCATCTGAGCGGCATGTACCAAACCTGGTTTCTCGACTATGCCTCGTATGTAATCCTGGAGCGTGCCGTGCCGCACATCGATGATGGTCTGAAGCCCGTGCAGCGCCGCATCCTGCACTCGATGAAGCGCATGGACGACGGCCGGTTCAACAAGGTGGCTAACATTGTGGGCCACACGATGCAGTTTCACCCCCACGGCGATGCCTCCATCGGCGATGCCCTGGTGCAGATGGGCCAGAAAGAACTGCTCATCGACTGCCAAGGCAACTGGGGCAACATCCTGACGGGCAGCAGGGCTGCTGCGCCACGATATATCGAGGCCCGCCTGTCGAAATTCGCCCTCGACGTGGTGTTCAACCCGAAGACCACGGAATGGAAGATGTCGTACGACGGCCGCAACAAAGAGCCCATCACCCTCCCCACGAAGTTCCCGTTGCTCCTGGCACAAGGTGCCGAGGGCATCGCCGTAGGCCTGTCGTCGAAGATCCTGCCCCACAACGTGGGCGAGATCTGCGACGCTGCCGTGAGTTATCTGCAGGGAGAGCCCTTCCAGCTCTATCCCGATTTCCCCACGGGCGGTAGCATTGACGTGAGCAAATACAACGACGGCATGCGTGGCGGCATGCTGAAGGTGAGGGCGAAGATAGAGAAACTTGACCCGAAGACACTCGTCATCCGAGAAATACCGTTCGGCAAGACCACAGAGTCGCTCATCGACAGCATTCTGAAAGCCGTAGACAAAGGCAAGATCAAGGTACGCCACGTGGAAGACCTCACGGCGGCTGAGGTGGAGATACAGATACACCTGGCTCCCGGTGTGAGCTCCGACAAGACCATCGACGCCCTCTATGCCTTCAGCGACTGCGAGTACAACATCTCGCCCAACTGCTGCGTCATCGAAGACAACACGCCGAAATTCCTCACCATCAGCGATGTGCTGCGCCACAACGTGGACCACACGATGGACCTGCTGCGGCAGGAACTGGAGATACGCCGCAACGAACTGTTGGAACAGCTGCACTTCTGCTCTCTGGAAAAGATTTTCATCGAGGAGCGCATCTACAAGGGCAAGCCCTTCGAGAATGCCGCCACGATGGACGCAGCCTGCGAATACATCGACGAACGGCTGACACCCTTCTACCCGCAAATGATACGCGAAGTGACTAAGGACGACATCCTGCGACTGATGGAAATCAAGATGCAGCGCATCCTGAAATTCAGCAAGGACAAGGCCGACGAGCTCATCGCCCGCATCCAAGAAGAGATTGCTGACATCGAGCACAAGCTGAACCACATGGTGGACGTGACCACCAACTGGTTTATGCAACTGAAGAAGAAATATGCCGAAAACCACCCGCGACTGACTGAGATACGCAATTTCGACACCATTGAGGCCACCAAGGTGGTGGAAGCCAACGAGAAACTGTATATCAACCGCCAAGAAGGATTCATCGGCACTGGCCTGAAGAAGGACGAGTTCGTGTGCAACTGCTCAGACATCGACGACATCATCCTGATATACAAGAATGGCACGTTCAAGGTGATACGCGTGGCCGACAAGATTTTCATTGGCAAGAACATCCTCCATGTGGGTGTGTTCAAAAAGAACGACAAGCGCACTATATATAATATGGTGTATCGCGACGGACGGCAAGGTGCGTATTATATCAAGCGCTTCAACATCGCATCGATCATCCGCGACCGTGAGTACGACCTGACCCAAGGCACCAAAGACAGCCGCGTGGTCTATTTCACGGTCAATCCCAATGGCGAGGCAGAAGTCATCAAAGTGGCCCTCGACCCAGCCTGCAAGCGCAAAAAACTCATTTACGAGAAAGACTTCAGCGAGATAGGCATCAAGAGCCGCACGTCGAAAGGCAACCTGCTCTCCAAATTTGCCATCCAGAAGATTTCGCTGAAGAGCCACGGCCACAGCACACTGGGCGGACGAAAGGTTTGGTTCGACCCCGACGTGAAACGCCTGAACTACGACGAGCACGGACAGTTCCTTGGTGAGTTCAACGACGACGACCGCATACTCGTGGTGCTGACGACGGGCGAATACTACCTGACCAACTTCGATGTCAACAACCACTACGAAGACAACATCATGCGCATCGAGAAGTTCCAGCCCGACAAGGTGTGGACCGCTGTGGTCTACAATGCCGACCAGCAAGGCTATCCCTATCTCAAACGCTTCCTCTTGGAAGGCTCGAAGCGCAAGCAGTCGTACCTCGGCGAGAACCCAGACAACCAGTTGGTGCTGACCACCGACGAGCCGTACCCCCGCATCCGCGTCACCTTGGGCGGCCCCGACGAGCATCGCCCGCCGCTGGAAATAGAATGCGAGGAGTTTGTAGCTGTCAAGGGATTCAAGGCTAACGGAAAACGCATCACCAACTGGAATGTAGCCTCCATCGAAGAACTGGAATCTCTCCGCAAGCCAGAACCCGAACCGGAAGAAGATCCTGCAGAGGACAATGGGGAAGAAACGGTAGGAGGAACGGTGGAAGAAACTGTAGGTAAAGCGGAAGAAACGGCATCGACAGCCTCTGTGCCTACCCCCGACAAAGCGCCTTCCGACACTGTCCCGACTGCCACTGAGTCCCCTCAACCGACGGCAGAAGAACCACAGCCAGGACCCGCCAAGCCCACAGTGCGCAAGAAACGCAAGAAGGATGTGCCCATCCACGATGAACCCAATGTGCAACTTAACTTGTTTGGCGATGATGATATTTAGAAGATTTGTTTTGACATGGATGTTCCTCGCTTGCGGAATATCCCTCATGGCACAAAGCCATCCCTCGGCCGACAACAGCGACGGGGGCGTGAACGAGGTGCCTTCAACTCTCGGTCAGCGCCACTACGAGAACTCCCTGATGGTGGGTATCGGCGCAACGAACATACTCGACACCTACATCAGCCCTGAGGACTACACCGGAATGGAGCTCAGGCTGCTGGGACAGAGCACTCGGTGGTTGAAAAAACACCGTTCGTGGAAACGTACCTTTACACACATGGGAACAGTAGCTTTCGCTTCACCAAGGGCCGACAACATCGACTATCTTTCTGGGATGTATACCTTCGACCTCGCCTACCGCCACATCTGGCAGCTCAACAACGGACTGTGGATAGAGACAGGAGCACAGGCGGAAGCTGGCTTGGGATTCCTCTACAACACCCGCAACAGCAACAACCCCGCGCAGGCACGCCTCTACCTCAACCTCGGACCGTCGGCTGCGGCTTCCTATTCACCTTTGCTCTTTGGTAAACTCATCACGATGCGCTATGAGGTGGCAGTTCCATTGGTGGGCGTGCTTTTCTCGCCCAACTACGGACAGTCGTACTACGAGATATTCTCGCGCGGTAACTACGACCACAACATCGTGCCGACAACACCCCTGAGCGCCCCTACCCTGCGCCATTCTTTCACCGCCGACATCCCCTTCCGCCGTGCTTCCCTGCGCATCGGTTATCTCGGCGACTGTCAGCAGGCAAAGGTCAACGATCTGAAATACCACACCTACAGTCATCTTTTCATCATCGGTTATGTCAAAAATCTATAAGCTTTTCTTGTTCCTGACCGTCTGCCTCTGCTTTTCATGTGTTGAGGAAGACGAGTTTGCCGACAATCCAAAAGGCAACTTCGAGGCCCTGTGGAAGATCTTCGACGAGCACTATTGCTTCTTTTCAGAAAAAGGTGTCGACTGGAATGAGGTGCATCAGCGTTACGCCCGCCAGATAGATGCGGAAATGACTGAAGGACAGCTGTTCCAGGTGATGGCCAACATGATTGGCGAACTGCGCGACGGCCACGTGAACCTCTACTCTTCGTTCGACCTGGCACGCTATTGGTCATGGCACGAAGACTATCCCAGCAATTTCTCCGACTCGCTGCTCAACCGCTATCTCGGCACCGATTACAAGATAGCCTCAAGTTTGAAATACCGTAAGCTGGACGATAACATCGGCTATATCTACTACGGTTCTTTCCAAAGCGGCATCGGCGGTGGCAACCTTGACGACGTGCTGCTCTATCTTGCTCCCTGCCGGGCACTGATTCTCGACATCCGCGACAACAGCGGTGGCAATCTACAGACCGCTGAAAAGCTGGCAGCCCGATTCACCAATGAGGAAATCCTCGTGGGCTATATGCAGCACAAGACGGGCCGTGGGCACAACGACTTCTCCAAGATGGAGGAGCAGCGCCTCAAGCCCAGCAGTGGCCTGCGTTGGCAGAAGCCCGTCGTCGTGCTCACCAACCGGCAGGTGTTCAGTGCTGCCAACGAGTTTGTGAAGTACATGAAATGCTGTCCGAACGTCACCGTCGTGGGCGATCAGACGGGTGGCGGCGCAGGACTGCCTTTCACCAGCGAACTGCCCAACGGATGGACGGTGCGTTTCTCAGCCTGTCCGATGTATGACCGCAACCGCCAATGCACTGAAGACGGGATTAGCCCTGACTACCGCGTGGACCTGACCGACGAAGACTTCCGCCGCGGACAGGACACCATCATCGAATACGCCCGCCACCTCATCAATGAACCATAATCATCCATTGTCTCCATGATCACGCTGAAAGACCTCTCCATCGGCTACATCGCCAAAAACAACCGGAAAGTAGTTGCAGAAAACATCACGGCCGACATCCTGCCCGGCGAGCTTACCTGTCTCATCGGCCCCAACGGCGTGGGCAAATCGACCCTGCTTCGCACGCTATCGGCTTTCCAGCCAGCTTTAGGCGGAGAAATATTCATCAACGACCAGCCCATATCAGGGCTTACCGACCGCGAACTGTCGAAACTCATCGGCGTGGTGCTCACCTCAAAGCCTGACGTTCAGAACATGACCGTGTTTGAGCTCATCGCGCTGGGCCGTTCGCCTTACACGGGTTTTTGGGGAACGCTCCACGAGGAGGACAAGGCCATTGTGGAAGAAAGCATCCGGATGGTGGGCATCGGTTCGCTACGCGACCGTATGGTGCAGACACTCAGCGACGGCGAGCGACAGAAAATGATGATCGCGAAGGCGCTGGCCCAGCAGACGCCCGTCATCTACCTCGACGAGCCGACGGCTTTCCTCGACTACCCTTCGAAGGTGGAGATGCTGCGACTGCTCCATCAGCTGAGCCGCGACACACAGAAGACCATCTTCCTCTCCACCCACGACATGGAACTGGCCCTTCAGATAGCCGACAGGCTCTGGCTCATGCAGCCCGGCAAACCCGTAGCCATCGGCACACCGCGCCAACTGGCCGACGACGGAAGTCTCGGCGGTTTCCTCAACAACAAGGGAATGCACTTCGATTCCGCCACCATGTCAATCAGGGTGACAGATTTGAACATTGATTGATAATCAGCGAAGAACCTTCTTTCCGCCAACGATTTTGATTCCCATGGGGAGACGTCCATCAACACGTCGCCCTTGAAGGTCGTAGATGCTATGCCGGTCGATCAACCGGGAATTGCCAAACGCATTGATGCCAGCTGGCTGATGGTCTGTCAGCGGGATGAAATCGCGACCGTCATTCTGATCGCGGATAATCAGGTAGCCTATCCTTTCGGGCACGATATCGTCTTTCTTCACAAGATAGAACCCAACGCCATGACTCAGTTTGCTGTCGAGCATATAGAACGTGGCGCCGTCGGCGCGATGGCTCTTACTTCCGTCGGAAGCCCTCATCAGGTTGTCGGTCAGCGGTTCTACCGGCTGTTGTGCCTCACGGATGGCATACGTGCCTTTCGCAGCATGAAGCACCACAGCCGTATGAGCCGGCGCCTGGTCGACAGGAACTAGCAAGACGCCAAACTTCGTGGCGTAGGTCACCTGACAGGCCGTCAATCCCTCGGTCTGTGTAAAATCAACGGCCGACTGTGTGACATACGACAGATACTCTGAAGAAGGAACCAGTACACCTTCGCCCTCTTTCCGATAGACATTTGCATAATAATTGCTCTTACTCTTGGCGGTCAGCTTAAACGTCAGATTGGCATAAATGATACAATAGCCCACACTGACACTCCTCAGGACCAATGCCCCTTCAGCCGACTCGATTTTCCAAAGAGCCCGCGTGTCGTTGGCAAGCGCCTCGTCGTACTGGACCGTCGACAGTTTCGGGTTGTTGTTCTTCGACCCTGTGGCATACAAGCACGTTTCGGTTCCTTTGAAATAAAGGATGTAGTTATCGCCAACTGCTATCAAACACAGCAGTGCAGGCTGGTCGGAATTGTCGAAGGGCACCACGATGCCTTCGTCTGAAGCATACCAATCGTAGCCAGTGCTCAGCGCGCCATAAGCCTTGTTTTCGTAAGTCAGCATGCTCGTTCTGTCGCTGCTCACTAAAATAAACTCCTGTCCCACCTGCACCTCTTCGAGTGAAGACAACCGATTGTAAAGATCGTCGGCATGGACAGACTGGACACACCATACCAAGATAGAAACCAAAAACAACGTGTACTTTCTCATACGTAATTTTAAATAATGATGTTGCGCAGGGCAGGCAGACCGCGCGAAGCAAAATTTCATGACAATGCTTCCTGAGGGAATCGGCAGTCTTCTACCCTGAAATTTTTGGCAAAGATAATGTTTTTTATTCGAAAAAACACAAAAACCCATCGATTATTTTGTTTTTTACGCAAAAAGCATGTAACTTTGCACCCGCTTTCGACCCTTAACAGCCTTCAACGATGGCAAAAAGGGGAAAGGCAATGCGCTTGTGGCGGAATTGGCAGACGCGCCAGACTTAGGATCTGGTAACTCCGGTTGTGTAGGTTCGAGTCCTATCAGGCGCACACTGAAAAGCGGGTATGCACTCAACAGAGGCTGCCCGCCTTTTATTGTTTTTGAATGGTTTTCCCTTAAAAAAACTGAATATTCTTCGCAGAATCAGAAGAAAACATTACCTTTGCAGTTGATTAATGATAGATACAACAATATGGGAAAGATTATTCTGACAGGCGACCGGCCTACCGGACGCTTGCATTTAGGACACTACGTGGGCAGTCTGCGCCGCCGCGTGGAACTCCAGAATGAAGGCAACTACGACAAAATGTTTGTCTTCATAGCCGACGCGCAGGCACTCACCGACAATGCCGACAACCCCGAAAAGGTACGACAGAACATCGTGGAGGTGGCTCTCGACTATCTTTCGGTGGGACTCGATCCAGAAAAAGTGACCATCTTCATACAGTCGATGATACCCGAACTCACTGAGCTGACCTTCTATTACATGAATCTCGTGACGGTGAGCCGCTTGCAACGCAACCCAACCGTGAAGACGGAGATACAGATGCGCAACTTCGAAACCAGTATTCCCGTGGGATTCTTCACCTACCCCATCTCGCAAGCCGCCGACATCACGGCCTTCAAAGCCACCACAGTGCCTGTGGGCGAAGATCAGGAACCGATGCTCGAACAGTGCCGCGAAATTGTGCGCAGGTTCAACAATATCTACGGCGAAGTGCTCGTAGAGCCAGAAATCATGCTGCCTACCAATCAGGCATGCCTGCGTTTGCCCGGCACCGATGGCAACGCCAAGATGTCAAAGTCACTCGGCAACTGCATCTATCTCTCCGACCCGTCGAAGGAGATGCAGGCCAAGATTAAGTCGGCCTACACCGACCCTGAGCATTTGCGCATTGAAGACCCAGGTCATGTGGAGGGCAATGTGGTGTTCACTTATCTCGACGCCTTCTCCACCGACGACGACTTCCGCGAGTTCTGGCCCGACTACCAGAACCTCGACGAGCTGAAAGACCACTACCGCCGTGGCGGTCTGGGCGACGTGAAGTGCAAGAAATTCCTCATGAAGGTGCTCGACAAGCAGCTGGAGCCTATCCGCCAGCGCCGCCATGAGTTTGAGAAGGACATTCCCGAGGTGTTCAACATTCTGAAAAAAGGTACCGACGCCGCTCGCGAAGTGGCCGCACAGACGCTCCACGAGGTGCGCCAGGCGATGCGTATCAACTACTTCGACGACCTTAGCCTTATCCAGCAACAAGCAGAAAAGTATCAGTAATTAAGTATCAATAATATTGTAATTGTAGTCTTTAATAACAACCAAATTGTAAGAAAATGGAAAACAATCAGAACAACGGACAGATTCAGATTGAGCTTTCGCAAGAAATTGCTCAGGGTAAATATGCAAACTTCGCCATCATCACTCACTCCAGCAGCGATTTCATCATCGACTTCGCCCGTATCCTTCCTGGTGTGCCCAAGGCACAGGTGAAGAGCCGCATTATCCTGGCTCCCGAACATGCAAAGCGTCTGCTTCAGGCCCTGCAGGAAAACATTGTGCGCTACGAACGTGCTTTCGGACAAATCAAGATACCCAACCAGCAGCCAAGAACAGCCACTCCTTTCAACATCGGACACGGTGAGGCGTAGATGGATGGTGGATGATGGATGAAAGGTGAATATGATGAATGAAGGAACCAACCAGTTTCTGGCCATCGACCTTGGTGCCACCAGCGGACGCTCCATCGTAGGCAGCGTCAGCGAAGGAAAGGTATGCCAGCAAGAGCTTACTCGTTTTCCCAATGCTATCGTGGAACAAGGCGGCCATTGCTATTGGGACATCCTTTCACTCTATCAGGAAATCATCCGAGCGCTGAAGACAGCTGCGGAACAAGGCATTGACATCCAGAGCATCGGTATCGACACATGGGGCGTCGACTTCGTCTGCATAGGCGAAGACGACGCCCTTCTTCGTGCGCCTCGCGCCTACCGCGACACGGCCAACTTCAGGGGTATGGACGACTACCTGAAGCAGGTAATGACTCCTGAAAAGCTGTACCAGGCGACGGGAACGCAAATCATCTATTTCAACTCGCTGTTCCAACTGCATACGATGCGGCTCGACGGTGATGCCGCCTTGAAGCATGCAAGCCAAATTCTCTTCATGCCCGATGCCCTCATTTGGATGCTCACCGGACAGAGGGTTTGCGAACAAACCATCGCCTCCACCTCACAACTCATCAATCCCCACACCAAAGAGCTGGACGAAGAGTTGCTGAGCAGCGTAGGCCTGAAACGGAGCATGTTCGGAAAACAGATTCTGCCGGGAACCATCGTCGGAACACTTTCGCAAGAAGTGCAACGGCTCTCGGGCATCGGTCCTATTCCTGTCGTAGCTGTGGCCGGCCACGACACCGCCAGTGCCGTAGCTGCCATACCAGCCCATAACGAACACTTCGCCTTCCTCTCAAGTGGCACTTGGAGCCTCATGGGTATAGAAACGCCGCAACCCACCGTCAACGAGTGGAGCCGCGAACACAACTTCACCAACGAAGGGGGAATAGACGGGACTACACGTTTCCTGAAAAACATCTGCGGCATGTGGCTCTATGAGCAGTGCCGAAAGGAAGGGTTTAAGAAGAAAGAGGAGAGAGGAGAGAGGAGAGAAGAGAGAGAACACTCAAGGCCTCTTTCCCATGGCGAGCTTATGGAGTTGGCCATGAAGGCTGAACCATTCCGCAGTCTGATAGACCCCGACAACCCATCGTTTGCCAATCCTCCCTCAATGGTGGCTGCCATTCAGGATTATTGCCAACGCACTAATCAGCCCATTCCAGAAAGCGCCGGCGAATTGTGCCGTTGCATTTTCGAATCATTGGCACTGCGCTACCGACAAGTGTTCTTCTGGTTACGAGAAGCAGCGCCATTCTCCATCGACACACTTCACATCATTGGCGGCGGTTCCCTCAACGGCATGCTCAACCAGTTCACGGCCAATGCCTGCGGCATCGACGTGCTGGCCGGTCCGCAGGAGTGCACAGCGGCAGGCAACATCCTGATGCAAGCCAAGGCCGCCGGAAAAGTAGCTGACCGCTGGGAGATGCGCCAAATCGTAGCCAACAGTACTGAGTTGCGGCACTTTTCACCGCAACAACAGCACGTTTGGGATGAGGCCTACAATCATTTCCTCGACATTCTTTCACGCTACTAATCATCAGCTTACAATCACATTTCATGAGCATACTCGACAATAAGCCCTCACTGAAAAGCGAAATCGGCAAGATAGCCGAAGTGGCTGGCTATCTCTGGCAAAACGGATGGGCCGAACGCAACGGTGGCAACATCACGGTAAACATCACGCAGTGGGTAGACGAAACGATGCAAGCGTTGCCACCCATCAGCGAACCACGCCCCATCGGACTGACACTGCCCACGCTGAAAGGCACCTATTTCTATTGTAAAGGAACGGGCAAGCGCATGCGCGACCTGGCTCGCCAGCCTATGGACAACGGCAGCATCATACGCATACTCGACGACTGCGCCCACTACGTCATCATCGCCGATAAACCCGTGGCACCCACTAGCGAACTGCCCTCACATCTCAGTGTACATGCTCGGATGATAGAGACGGGCTCGACCTACAATGCCACCGTGCACACCCACCCCATCGAACTCGTCGCCATGAGCCACCACCGTCCCTTCCTCGAAAAGGACGTGCTGACCAAAATCCTGTGGAGCATGATTCCCGAGACAAAGGCTTTCTGCCCATTGGGATTAGGCATTGCCCCTTACTCTGCTCCTGGCAGCAACGAACTGGCCGAGGCCACACTGCAACAGCTGGAGGATTACGACGTAGTGTTGTGGGAGAAACACGGTGTCTTCGCCAAAGGACTTGACGTGATGGATGCCTTCGACCAGATTGACGTGCTGTCGAAGAGTGCCAAGATCTACCTCTGCGCCCGCTCCATGGGATTCACGCCAGAAGGCATGAACGATGAGCAACTCCGCGAGATGACCGAGCTCTTCCATCTGCCCAAATAGGCTTCTCCTGCACCAGAACACCAAGGATTGAGCCGGAGGAGGCCCACAACATACCTTTTTTTCAGCTAAAAAAAAGTTAAGATTCGATGGAGGTTGCATCATCATAGCCGCTCACTACGTCAAACAGTCAATTAAACAGATCAATTTCTAACATGAATATCAAGAACAGAATGCTTGCGGCCGGAGCGTTGCTCATGATGGTTTGCAGCAGTGGCATAGCCAAGCAATGGACCCTCCGTGAGTGTATCGACTACGCCCTGCAGAACAACATTTCCCTCCAGAAGTCGAAAATCAACAAGCTCAGCGCTCAGGAAGACGTACTGCAGAGCCGTGCCGCCCTGTTGCCATCACTGATGGCCAGCACGTCGCACAACGCCACCTACCGCCCTTGGCCCGAAACGGGGTCGGCAACGGTAGCCAACGGCTATGTGCAGTCGAGCATCGACAAGGTGTACTACAACGGCACCTATGGCATCAGTTCCTCATGGACCGTGTGGAACGGAGGCCGCAACACCAACACCATCCGACTCAACGAGAAGGCTGAAGAGCTGGCAGAACTCGAAGCCGCCGTCACGGCCAACACCATACTGGAACAGATTGCCCAACTCTACGTGCAGATACTCTATTCGGCAGAAGCCATCAAGGTGAACAAGGAAAGCCTTGAAACGAGTCGCATGAACGAACAGCGTGGCGAGCAGTTTGTCAAAGTGGGCAAGATGGCAAAGGCCGAACTGGCACAGCTCACCTCACAACGGGCACAAGACGAATACAACGTGGTGGAGGCGGAGAGCAACCTACGCAACTTCAAACGCCAGCTGAAACAACTCCTGCAGATTACCAGCGACGAGGAGTTCGACATTGCCATCCCTGAGACAACCGACGCAATGGCCCTGCAACCCGTGCCCAACATGCAGGAGGTTTATGAAACAGCCCTTGCCAATCGACCCGAGATCAAGAATGCGCTTGTCGGCATTGAGACCAGCGACCTAAGCATCAAACTGGCAAAAGCACAGAAGCTGCCGACCATCGCCCTGCAGGCCAGTGCCGCCACCAACACCACCTCGATGAGCGACAACGCATGGGGCTCGCAGCTGAAGAACAATTTCGACCTCGGAGCCGGAGTGAACGTGAGCATTCCGCTGACCGACAACCGACAGACGAAGACGGCCGTAAACAAGGCAAAGTTGCAAAAGCAGAACTACGAACTCGACCTGCGCGACAAACAGACAGCCCTCTACTCCACCATCGAGAACTATTGGCTGCAGGCCGTCACCAACCAAGAGAAATTCAAGGCTGCCCAAATAGCCACCGAGAGCCAACAGACCAGCTATGAGCTGTTGAGCGAGCAGTTCCGCCTCGGACTAAAGAACATTGTCGATCTCATGACGGGCAAGGACAACCTGCTCTTGGCCCAGCAGAACGAGCTGCAGAGCAAATACATGACCATCCTGAACATCCAACTGCTGCGCTTCTACCAAGACGGACAAATCAAAGAATAAATAACAAAAAAGAAAAATGGCTAAACTGAAAGAAAAAATTGGCTACGCGCTGGGCGATGCTGCTGCCGGCGGCGTTACGTGGAAGGTGATGTCTATCGCGTTTCCCCTGTTCTTCACCAACGTGTTCGGACTTACCGTTGCCGACACCGCCACGCTGATGCTCATCGCCAGGATGTTCGACGTGGTGACCGACCCCATGATGGGAGCCCTGGCCGACAGGACGCAGAGCCGATGGGGCACCTATCGTCCCTGGCTCATCTTCGGAGCCATTCCCTTGGGGGCAATCTTCGCCCTGCTGCTCTACACGCCCGACTTCGGCCTTACGGGCAAACGCATCTGGGCCTATTCGCTCTACCTGCTCATGATGGCCACCTATACAGCCGTGAACGTTCCTTACGGATCGTTGCTCGGCGTGATGACCTCCGACGACAACGAGAAGAACCAATTCTCGTCGTATCGCATGGTAGGCGCCTACGCTATGGGGTTCGTCACACTGCTCAGTTTCCCCTATCTGCAGAAGATGGTGGGAGGCACACCGCAGCACCAATACGCCGTGTTAGGCGTGACGTTCGGAGTCATCGCCGCCATAGGCACGATGGCTTGCGGACTGCTCACGAAGGAACGGCTGAAGCCGGTACGGGCAGAGAAGTTCTCGTTCAAGCCTTTTGCCGACCTGTTCCGCAACAAGCCGTGGGTGTATCTCACGCTCATCGGCATTGCCATGAACTTCTTCAACGGTTTCCGCTATGCCGTGGCAGGCTATATGTTTGAATACTGCCTGAAGGGAGACGTCACCGTGAGCGGCCTGATCATCAACTACACGGTGTTTATGACCTTCGGCGAACTGACTTGCATGATCTTCGGCGGCGTGTCGCCGATATTCACCAAGTGGGTTGGTTCCAAGCGCAAGGCTTTCATGTGGGCTGCCCTGATTTGTGCCGTGACCAGCCTACTGTTCTTCTTCATCCCCATGAGCCCCGACTACATCTGGATGATGGTGGCGGTGGTCATCCTTACTTCCATCGGCATCGGGCTGTTCTCACCGCTGCTGTGGTCGATGTATGCCGACGTGGCCGACTATGCCACAGAGAAGAACGGAACGTCCTCGACGGGTCTCATCTTCTCCAGCGGCACCATGTCGCAGAAGTTCGGGTCGGCCATCTCCGGCTCGTTAGTGGCCCTGCTCTTGGGCATGGCAGGCTTCGTTTCGGGAACCGATGCCACGGGGCAGACGGTCATCACCATCACCGATGCCGATGCGGTGAACAAGATGATCTGGGCACTTTTCTCGCTCTTCCCGGCTGTCATTGCCTTTGTCATGATGGGCCTGGTCTATATCTACCCCATCAAGAAATAGCGAGTTGCTTTTCTGACAATATGGACTCAATCGCATAGAACAACAATAAATAATAATGAACGAACTTAAAATCATGGGCAATCCGCTGCCCAACATCCCTTGGGAAGAGCGGCCAGAAGGCTGCAAGACCACCGTTTGGCGCTCGCAACGCAACCCCATTATCCCCCGCGACTTGCTCCCGACGAGCAACAGTATCTTCAACAGTGCCGTAGTGCCCTTTGGCAACGGCTTTGCCGGTGTGTTCCGCTGCGACGACACCAACCGCCGCATGACGCTCCATGCAGGCTTCAGCGACGACGGTATCAATTGGCGCATCAACGAAGAGACCATTCGTTTCGAGTGTGACAACCAGGAAATAGGCCAGTGGGTCTATGGCTACGACCCGCGCGTCTGCTGGCTGGAAGACCGCTACTATGTCACTTGGTGCAACGGCTATCACGGCCCCACCATCGGCATTGCATGGACCAAGGACTTCCAGACGTTCCACCAACTGGAGAACGCCTTCCTGCCCTACAACCGCAACGGTGTGCTGTTCCCGCGCAAGATTAACGGCAAGTATGCCATGCTCTCCCGTCCGAGCGACACGGGCCACACACCCTTTGGCGACATCTTCTACAGCGAGTCGCCCGACCTGGACTACTGGGGCCACCATCGCCATGTGATGTCGCCCGCCCCCTTTGAGGTGAGTGCCTGGCAATGTATGAAGATAGGTGCCGGTCCTATCCCCATCGAAACAAGCGAGGGCTGGCTCATTTTCCACCACGGCGTATTGCATTCGTGCAACGGCTATGTATATGCCTTTGGCTCTGCCCTGCTCGACCTTGACGAGCCTTGGCACGTATTGGCCCGCTCAGGCCCATACCTCATCACGCCGCAGACGCCCTACGAGTGCATGGGCGACGTACCCAACGTCTGTTTCCCCTGTGCAGCCCTGCACGACGCGGAGACCGGCCGCGTGGCCATCTACTACGGATGTGCCGACACGGTGACGGGAATGGCCTTTGGCTACATCCCTGAAATCATCGAGTTCACCAAGCGTACAAGCATTGTTTGAACAACGGGTTTCGTAAACAATAACGGATTTTATAAAACTATCAACGGATTTCACGGATTACACGGATTGAGACACTACAAATCCCAAGAAATATGGGACGAGAATGGTGAATACAATCCGTGTAATTCGTGAAATCCGTTGTTTAGATAAATATCAATGTCGGTAGATGTCGGCGGGATTCAGGCGATTGCCCTGCTCGTCGAACACCCAAAGGCGGAGCATTCCGCCGTTGCTGTCGAAATAGCGCACCTCGAAGTAGTGCAGTCCCTGCCGCAAAGCCTGCTGGCAGACCTCTTCGTGCGGGCTTTGCGGACGGTCGTTGTCGACCACCATATTCCCATCGATTTTCAGCCAACTGCCATCATCGCTCATCAGGGCGAAGGTGTAGATGCCGTCAGCAGGCACATTCAGATAGCCCGTGATGACCAGACCTATCTTGCCTTTTACTCCCTCGGGGATGCATACATCAGCCACATCGTAGTTACCCTTGAATGGTGCGGTGGGTACTTCCGCACACTTCACTCCACCATATTCATACCAAGCGGCATTGAGGCCAGGACTGATGACCGCCGGTACATTCGCGACAGACTCCAGATAGCCTTGCTTCACGAAATCGGCGCGCGTCATCTCGTCGGCACGTCCTTCCGGATTGAAAATGCGGAGGATGAAGTTGGTGGTTTTGTCTACCTTCACCGGTCCAGAGTATTGCGTTGAATGCTTGTCGGGGAACGAACCGTCGGTGGTATAGCGTACCGTAGCCAGCGGGTCTTTGCATTCCACCCGCAACGTTCCCTCATGGACGAAGGCATTGGTGTTGTAGAAACCATCCAGGCTGGGTGTGCGATAAGGCACATGCAACCGATGGAGCATCGCAAACTGGTCGGTCAGGCGACCATAGAACTCGTCGTAGTTCTTCAGTTCCGGCTTTGTCCAGGCCAATTCTGAAACGGCAATCGTCCTGGGGAAGAACATGTAGAGCATCCGTTCACGCGTGGGAATCCACTCGCACCACATGTTGGCCTGCACGCCCAGCACATGCTTCTTCTGCTTTTCTGAGAGTCTGTCGGGCAAGAGATTATACTCGTAGATGCTCCGCAGGTCGCTCTTCTGCTCACGTTGCGAGAGATAGAAGGGGTCGCCCGGGCAGTAGATGACATCGTTGCCTTGTGCCGTCACCTGGGCTACGGCATCAGGCACCCAAGTGCGCCACCAGGTCACGGTGGCCGTCGGCGAGAGCCCTCCCTCCAGTATTTCGTCCCATCCTATCATCTTTCGGCCGTTCTTGTTTAGGAATTGTTCCATCTGATGGATAAACCACGCCTGCAATTCAAACTCATCTTTCAGGCCCTCTTCCTTGATACGACGCTGACAGTCAGGGCATCGCTCCCAGTTGTCCTTGGGCACTTCATCGCCGCCAATATGCACGTATTCATACGGGAACAGCAGAAGCACCTCTTTCCACACATCCTTGCAGAACTCTATCATGCGGTCCTTACCAGGACAGAGCGGCGTGGTGAACACAGCCCCCCACCCGATTTCGGGGAAGCACGACAGTCCCTCATACTGCTCGATGGCACTCAGGAAGTGGCCGGGCATATCGATTTCGGGCACGATTTCGATGCCACGCTGGCGGGCAAAGGCCACCACCTGGCGAATATCCTCCTGTGTATAGAAACCGCCATACGATACTTCCCCCTCGCCTTTCAGCCTGTCCTTTGGCAGGAGAAAGTCTGAGTTGTCCTCTTCGCGTGCCAATTTCAAGCAGAGCGAATCCTGATTGTTATACTTTCTCCAGCCGCCTTGCTCAGTGAGCTTCGGGTATTTCTTGATTTCTATGCGCCATCCTTGGTCGTCGGTCAAGTGCCAATGGAAACGGTTCATCTTGTAGAGAGCCATCAGATCGATGAGTTCCTCCACCTCTTTCACCGTGAAGAAATGGCGCGAACAGTCGAGATGGAATCCTCGCCAACCGAATCGCGGCGCGTCGCTGATGGTTGCAAGTGGTATGGTCGCTTCATTCTTTGAGAGCAGCAGCATCTGCCGGAGTGTGGCAACGCCATTGACCACGCCCTCATAGTCGGCACCCTTCAATTGCACCCCCTCTTTGCCTATCTGCAACTGATAGCCGCTTTTTGCGATTCCTCTACCCCGGCTCAGGCATACCTGACCACGCTTTCCAGCCTTCGCCGTAGCTTGAACGCCTGCTTGATCCAAGGCGCGGCATAGATAGTCGGCAGCCGGTTTCAGATCGTTTGAGGCATAAGCCACCTCCACCTGTCCGTTCAACACATAGTTCCCTTGTTGCCACTGGGCTTTTTGGGGCTTGGGCACCAGGTTCACCTGCGCCCACATCGTATGGGCAATGACAGTCATCGCCAACACGAGAAGCATCTTTTTCCTATTCATATACTCAATTCTTGATTTTGCAGGTCTTCGTCTAACAGCGACTTTTTATTCGTCGTTGTGGTCTTTTTCTTCGTGGTCGAAGTCTTCTTCGTAGTCTTTGTCGTCTTGGGAGTCTTAATCTGCCCACGGCTGTTCATGTCGAGTGTCTGACCGGTCTTTTCCTCATATTTGCCCGTTAGCCATTTGGCCAACTTACGGCCGAGTTTCTTTCTGATGCCCGACTCGGTAGTGGGTATGCCCGTCTTGCGGGAGAACCACCGCTTCAGCGCCGTGATGCCCAGCAGCTCTTTCCAGGAAAACCGAATGGACAGGCCAGGGATGCCCGTCTTCTTGTATCCGCTTCTTTTTTTCGTTGCCATGTCTTGATAGATTTGTTTTCGGCTGCGAAGTTACGAAAAAAAAAGCAAACTCGTGCAACTTTCCCCATTAAATATAGAATATGTTCGCGCGTAAAACAATCAACGGGAATGCAATATGACGCAAACGAGCGTCTCATCTGACGCAAACCACAACACTACATTAATAAAGTAGTCATACTACATTAATAAAGTAGTCACACTACATTAATAAAGTAGTCACACTACATTAATAAAGTAGTCACACTACATTAATAAAGTAGTCACACTACATTAATAAAGTAGCATCGCCATTTGACGCAAATCACATCGGTGCCCAACGCAAACAGCATCGTCCGATGCATCAAATGACAATGATAGAAGAAATTATCGTGACAAAAGTTTGCCGATTCAGAAGAATGTTGTACCTTTGCAACAGAAATAGAATCAACATCCACATGCAATATACACTTAAGGCTCCAAGCCATATTCAGACCCTCGTTGACCTGCCGGCATCGAAGAGCATCAGCAACCGCGCACTCATTCTCAACGCACTGGCGGGAGGAACCTGCGCGCTGCAGAACCTCTCCGACTGCGACGACACCAACGTCTTGGTGAACGCCCTGCGTGACATGCCTGCCGACATCGACATCAATGCCAGCGGCTCGTCGTTCCGATTCCTGACCGCCTACCTGTCTATCACGCCGGGAAGCCACACGCTGACGGGAAACGAACGCCTGCGCCGACGCCCCATCAAACCCCTGGTCGATGCCCTTCGCTACTTGGGTGCCGACATCGAATACATCGGCGAGGAGGGCTTTGCCCCCCTGCGCATCCACGGGAATCCGCTGGAAGGCGGGCGCGTGGAGATTGACGCCGGTGTCAGTTCGCAAATCACGTCGGCCCTGTTGCTCATCGGCCCTGCCCTGAAGAACGGGCTGGAATTGGTGCTGCAGGGCAACATCGTGTCGAGATCGTATATCGACCTGACGCTCCACATCATGCACGACTTCGGGCTGAAAGCCGAATGGACCGACTTCAACGTCATCAGCACCCCCCACCAGGATTATCAACCACACAGCTTCATCGTGGAGAACGACTGGAGCGCCTCGTCGTATTGGTATGAGATAATGGCCCTGAGCGACGATCCTGACAATGAAATCCAGCTCACAGGCCTGTTGGACAGCAGCCGCCAGGGCGACTCGGTGGTGCGCTATCTGTTCTCGATGCTGGGCGTGAAGACGGTGTTCGAGGAGCATGAACAGGGCATTCCGACAATGGTGACGCTAAGCAAAACCATGTCGCGGCTGCCCCGTTTAGACTACGACTTCGTCAACCAGCCTGACTTGGCACAAACCGTCGTGGTGTGTTGTGCGGGCTTGGGCATCCCCTTCCACTTCAAGGGGCTGAGCACTTTGAAAGTGAAGGAGACCGACCGCATCACGGCCCTCATTACCGAAATGCGCAAACTGGGCTTCGTGATGGAAAGCATCAACGACTGTGAGATACGCTGGAACGGCGAGCGTTGCGAACCCACAACACGCCCGATAGATACCTATCAGGACCACCGCATGGCCCTTGCTTTCGCTCCCCTGTGCATCAAGTTCCCCGGATTGCGCATCAACGACCCCTTCGTGGTCAGCAAGTCGTACCCCGTTTACTGGCATCACCTGGGACAAGCCGGGTTCAACATTCAGATGGGGCCTGGGGCAGAAGAGGGCGGCGAGTAGTTTCTACGGCCTATCGACCTATTGAAATATCGACATCACGACCTATCGACATGACGACATCTTGGCATCTCGACATCACGTTATCACTTCAAGGAATATGCTATTTCTCATTGTCGCTTTAATAGTTCTTGGCATTTTTTCTGCAATATTAGGATGGCTTTCACACAATAAAAAGGGTGAAAACAGCGTTATATTAGCAGACGACTCGTGCGCAACATGCCTTGGCGACAATCCGAAATGCGAACAAGTGTGCATGATGGAAGCCGCCACGCGCGACATCGAGTATTTCGACGACGAGGAGCTGGACCGTTTTCAGGGGCGCGAGGGCAACGCCTACAGCGACGAGGAAGCGGAGGAGTTCCGCGAAGTGTTGTTGACGATGCGCGAGAGTGAAGTGAAGGATTGGAGCCGAAGCCTTACACTCCGAGGCATTCAAGTGCCCGATCAGGTGAAGGACGAGTTTCTGATGCTGCTCGATAATTGAAGAAACAAGCCCCCTGGATCTTGGTTTCCCAGGCGGTCTTTACAATAGAATCATGAACCCAAAACATAACATCCCCGAGGTTCTCCGTAAGCTGCGGCTCCGTCGCAGCCCCCTTATTGCGGTGCTTTTCTTAGCTCTTGCAATCCTGGCGGGATGCTCCACGGAGAAGAACACCGCGCAGACGCGCCGGTGGCATTCCTTCATGGCAAAATACAACACCTACTATAACGGCTCGCAGGCCTACATCGATGCTTCCATCGAAAAGGAAAACGGCATCAAGGACAACTTCACGGAGATGATTCCCCTCTATGCCGTAGGCAACAAACGAGCCCGCGAACTGGGCAAGGGCAACTACGAGCGCGCCATCGAGAAGAGCCAGAAAGCCATCAAACTCCATAGCATCAAGCGCCGACCAGAGTTCAAGAAGAAGAAACGCACAGAGAAAGACATCGAATGGCTCAACCGCAAAGAGTACAACCCGTTCCTTTGGAAAGCGTGGATGCTCATGGGACGGTCTCAATTCCACAAGGGGGCGTTCGACGAAGCAGCCTCCACCTTCGCCTACATGAGCCGACTCTACGCCACCCAGCCCGCCATCTACGGCAAGGCCCGCGCCTGGCTGGCAAAATGCTATATCGAACAGGAATGGCTCTACGACGCTGAAGACGTCATCACGAAGATGAGCCGCGACAGCATCGACTGGCGCGCCCGCAAGGAGTGGGACTACACCTTTGCCGACTTCTACATCCACACGAAGCGCTACGAAGAGGCAATTCCCTACCTGCGCAAGGTCATCAAGCACGAGATGCGCAAAAAGCAGCGCGCCCGTGAGTGGTACCTCATGGGACAGTTGCAGACTGCCCTCGACAACAAGGAGATGGCCTATAAAGCCTATAAGAAGGTGATTGCGCAGAACCCTCCCTACGAGCTGGAGTTCAATGCACGCATAGCGATGACGGAAGTGATGGCCGGAGGACGTTCGAAGCAAATGATCAGCCGATTGAAGCGAATGGCTCTCTCCGACAAGAACAAGGACTATCTGGATCAGGTGTACTATGCGATGGGCAACATCTACATGCTCCAGAAAGACACCGTGAAGGCCATAGCCGCCTACGAGAAAGGCAACGAGAAGGCCACACGCTCGGGCATTGAGAAAGGTGTGCTGCTGCTCCGTCTGGGCGACATCTATTGGACGATGGAGAAATTCAGCGATGCACGCCGTTGCTACGGCGAGGCCATCGGTCTGCTCGACAAGGATCGCGACGACTATCAGCAATTGTCTTACCGCTCGAAAGTGCTCGACGAGCTGGTGCCTTTTACAGAAGCCATCCATCTGCAGGACTCGTTGCAGGAGTTAGCAAAAATGGATGAGAAGGACCGTAATGCCGCTATCGACCGTGTCATCGAGGCGCTCATCAAGAAAGAGAAGGAGGAGAAACGCAAGCAGCAGGAGGCCGAAGCTGAGGAAACATTGCAAAAGAACGGAGCCGTGGGCAACCGCACCCAACAGACAAAGCCTCTGCAGCCGACGAACGACTTGCAGAACGGATTGTGGTACTTCTACAACCAAATGGCCGTGAACCAAGGTAAACAGGCTTTCCAAAAGCTTTGGGGAAAGCGCGAAAACGTGGACGACTGGCAGCGTGTCAACAAAACGGTTGTAGCTTCCGAAACGGGTGCCGACGAACTGGCCGACCTCACCGACGAGCAGCGCGACTCCATCATGCAGGCCGAAGCGGTGGCCGACTCGCTGGAACAAGTGACCGACAGCGCCCAGAACGACCCGCACAAGCGCGAATACTACTTGGCTCAGATACCGTTTACCGAAGAACAAGTGGAGGCCAGCAACCTGGTCATCATGGACGGGTTGTACAACAGCGGTGTCATCTTCAAGGACAAACTCGACCATCTGGCTCTCTCGGAAAAGCAGTTCCTGCGACTCACCGAGCAATATCCCTCCTACCAGCAGATGGACAACGCCTACTACCACATGTTCCTCCTCTATTCGAGAAAGGGGATGCATGGGAAGGCCGGAGATTATCTCGACAGTCTGAAAAACAGCTATCCTGAAAGCCAATGGACGCAGATATTGAGCGACCCCTATTTCGAGGATAACGCCCGCTACGGCGAACATCTCGAAGACTCGCTCTATGCAGCCACCTACGATGCTTTCAAAGGCAATCGATTTGCGGAAGCAAAGGCCAACGCCGAGATTTCCAAGACAAGGTTCCCACTCGGAGCCAACCGCGACAAGTTCATCTTCATCAGCGGACTGAGCATGCTCAACGATGGCGACAGCAAGGGCTGTCTTGAGAACATGAACGAAGTGGTGAAGAACTATCCCAAGAGCGATGTCAGCCCCATGGCGGGTATGATCATCAACGGTGTGAAAGAAGGCCGACCGCTTCATGGGGGCAAGTTCGACATGGACGATGTATGGTCGCGGCGCAGCGTGGTGCTCAACGACAGCGACTCCATTGCCGCACGCGTCTTCAAGGCAGAGCGCGATGTCGACTTCTGTTTCATCATCGCCTATGAGCCAGACTCCGTCGATGAGAACAAGCTGCTCTTTGAGATGGCACGCTACAACTTCACCAATTTCCTCGCCCGAAACTTCGATATGGAAGTGGCCGACGTGGCTGGACTCACACGCATGAACATCAGTGGGTTCCGCAGCTACGACGAGGCTTTGCAGTATGCCCGTCTGCTTTTCAACTATGAGCCCGTCTACAGCCTATTGCCGAAAGCGCGCACCATCATCATCAGCAAGGAGAACCTCGAGCTGCTTGGCACTCAGTATAGCTATCAAGACTACGATGAGTTCTACGAAGAGCATTTCATCCCGCTGAAAATCAAGACTGTGCAACTGCTCACAGAGCCCTCTATCGTGGTCTATGAAACAGAACCTGAGCCGGAGAAGAAGGAGGAAGGCGATGACGAGGAAGGCGACGACCTCTTCAATGGTGGTGTCATCGACGACAACACCCTTATGGAACTGGACATCCTGCCAGAAAAGACCGTTGAGGAACCAAACACCATTGAGCCTATCGAGCCGAATACTATTGCGCCCGAGAAGCCTGTAGAGGAACCGAACGTAATCGAACCGGTAGAGCCCGAGAAGCCTGTTGAGGAACCGAACGTCATAGAACCTGCAGAGCCAGTTGAGCCCGAAAAGCCCGTGGAGGAAGAACCTGCAATCACGGTGACGGAGGAAGAAACGCCGACCGACGATGATGCATTCATCATTGAGGACGATAATACGACGCCGACCGACGACGATGCGTTCATCATCGACGACGACAATACGACGACAGACGACGAGGATGCCTTCGTCATCGAAGAGGATGAAGAGACCGACGACAGCGAGGATGCTCCCATTCTCCTTCCCGACAACAACACCCCCGATGACAGCAACACCGACGACGACGAATACCTCGACCTCGACGGTTTCTAAAACTTCTCACCACTCCCCACTTAACAAAAAGAACATGAGCAACGGATTATTATTATGGGTAGACGATGAAATAGAACTCCTCAAGGCGCACATCCTTTTCCTTGAGAAGAAAGGTTACGACGTGGTCACAGTCAGCAACGGCACCGATGCCATCGACCAATGCCGACAGAAAACCTTCGACCTGATACTCCTCGACGAGATGATGCCTGGCATCAGCGGACTGGAAACCCTCCAGCGCATCAAGGACATCTCGCCTGCAACGCCTGTGGTGATGGTCACCAAGAGCGAAGAGGAGAACATCATGGACCAAGCCATCGGCTCAAAGATTGCCGACTACCTCATCAAGCCCGTCAACCCCAACCAGATTCTCCTGACGCTGAAGAAAAATATCCACCGCCGGGAGATAGAGACCGAAGTGACCCAGAGTGGCTACCAGCAGAACTTCGGGCAGATTGCCATGCAGATAGACAACTGCCGCACATGGGACGACTGGCGCGAACTCTACCGCACCATCGTACGATGGGAACTGGAACTGAGCAGCACCGACAGTTCGATGACCGAGATGCTCAAGATGCAGAAGGAAGAGGCCAACAACGCCTTTGCCAAATTCATCAAGAACAACTATCTCGAGTGGATTGAGGAAAGACCCACCTCCGCACCCCTCTTGAGCCCCGACATCTTCAAAAACCGCATTTTCCCCTTGCTCGACAAAGGCGAAAAGGTGTTTCTCATCGTCATCGACAACTTCCGCTACGACCAGTGGCGCACCTTAGCGCAAGAGATTGGCGACATGTTCGACATCGACGAAGACCTCTACCTGAGCATTCTCCCCACCGCCACGCAATATGCCCGCAACGCCATCTTCAGCGGACTCATGCCCAACAAGATAGCACAGATGTTTCCCGACCTCTGGGTGGACGAAGACGAAGAGGAGGGCAAGAACCTCAACGAGGAACCGCTCATCCGCACACAGTTCGAACGTTTCCGTCGTAAGAACACGTTCTCCTATCATAAAGTGAACGATTCTGTAGGCGCCGACCGATTCCTTTCGCAATACAAGAACCTGCAGCACAACGACCTCAACGTGCTGGTGGTGAACTTCATCGACATGCTCTCACACGCTCGCACGGAGTCGAAGATGGTGCGCGAACTGGCCAACAACGAGTCGGCCTATCGCAGCATCACCCTCAGCTGGTTCCGCCACTCTGTCCTGGCCGACCTCTTCAAGCTCTTGGCACAAAGCGACCGCACCATCATCATCACCACAGACCACGGCAGCATACGTGCCGACAAGCCTGTGAAGATCATTGGCGACCGCAACACCAACACCAACCTGCGCTACAAGTTGGGCAAGAACCTGAGCTACAATCCCAAAGAGGTGTTCGTCATCAAAGACCCGCACAAGGCGCAGCTGCCCGCTCCGAACCTCAGCACGGCCTACGTCTTCGCCACAGGCAACGCTTTCTTCGCCTATCCGAACAACTACAATTACTATGTGTCTTACTACAAAGACACATTCCAGCACGGAGGCATCTCTATGGAAGAGATGATCATCCCTCTCATCACGCTCCGCACCCGACGCCGGACGAGGGCTGAAGCGTGAGGTGAGTGGTGAATGGTTCGTGCCAAAAACATTACTCGTGAAAGAACAAGCAACCAAATGGAAATCAGAATAGAGAATCTCAACGACATACGTCGCGCCGCACAGCAGTTTCTGACGGCCATCCCTGCCGAGGCCCAGGTCATCGCCTTCTACGGTTTGATGGGAAGCGGCAAGACCACCTTTATCAAAGCTCTTTGCGAAGAGCTTGGCGTAGAAGATGTCATCACATCGCCCACCTTCGCCATCGTCAATGAGTACACCCCCCACGGGGGTGATAGGAGCGGAGCCATCTTCCACTTCGATTTCTACCGCATACGCCGCCTCGAGGAAGTCTACGACATGGGCTACGAGGAATACTTCTACGCCCCCGACAGCCTCAGCCTCATAGAATGGCCGGAACTCATCGAGCTACTCCTGCCCGAGGACACCCTGAAGGTGCACATCGACGAGCAGCCCGACGGCAGCCGTCTTGTCACGTTCTGACATCACACCGTAAGGCACGCCACGCTCATGAAGCACATCAAAACCAACAAATAAAAACATAATAATGAAAAAGACTTATCTTCTCATCGCGACCCTCTTGGCTTGCACACTGACGCATGCCGCCCGCCGCATCGTGTGCAGCGATTACGTCGCTGAAAAAATCGCAGCCAAAACAACCCAGCCTGTGGATTTCTTCCAACCCTATCAGACCACCCATCTCCGCTTACCCTCTGTGCCGTTGGTGGTCTCCGACCCTTATCTCTCCATTTGGTCGCCCTTCGACCATCTCAACGACGGCACCACCCGCCATTGGGGCGACCAAGAGAAGCCCATCAGCGGATGGCTCAACGTCGATGGCACCGACTACCTCTTCATGGGCGTTGCCGATGACACGAAGGCCACACAGCGCTCCGTCAGCGTCACTGCCACTTCCACCTACTACACGTTCGCCTGCGGCCCCGTGGAGCTCGACGTAGTGTTCACAGCCCCCATGCTCATCGACGACTACGACCTGCTCTCCTCGCCGGCCAACTACCTGTCGTTCCAGGTGCGCACCACCGACGGACAAGCCCACGACTGCCGTGTGCGCATTGAAGCCTCACCGCTCATCGCCGTCAACGAAGCTTCCCAACCGGTTGTAAGCCGTAAGGAGCAGCATGGCGGCGTGGAATACGTCTCTGTGGGCACCATCGAGCAGCCCATCCTCGCCAAGACCGGCGACTTCATCTGCATAGACTGGGGCTACCTCTACCTGCCAGCCTTCAACGGCCAAGTTTCCATCGGCAACGACCAGCAGCTCGTCTGGCAGCACGCCTTCGGCACCACCCGCCAGGCGGCCACCTTCATGCTCATCGGCTACGATGAGTTGTGGGACATCGAATACATGTACCACCGCTACAAAGCCTACTGGGCACACGACGGACAGGTCAGCATCTTCCAGCACATGCGCCAACTCTACGAGCAGTACAACAGCATCATGCGCCGTTGTCGCGCACTCGACCAGACCATCTACGACGATGGCCTCCGTGCAGGCAATGCCCACTATGCCGAAATACTCTCTGCCAGCTACCGCCACGTCATTGCCGCCCACAAGCTCTTCCGCGACCACGAGGGCCACCTGCTCTTCTTCTCGAAGGAGAACAACTCCAACGGATGTGTCAACACCGTCGACCTCACCTACCCCTCGGCACCCCTCTTCCTCTGCTACAACCCTGAGCTGCAGAAGGCCATGATGACCTCCATCTTCGAGTACAGCCGCACAGGACGCTGGACCAAACCTTTCGCCGCCCACGACCTCGGACAGTATCCCAAGGCCAACGGGCAGGTCTACGGTGGCGACATGCCCATCGAAGAGGCGGGCAACATGCTTACCCTTGCCGCCACGCTGTGCCGCATGGACGGATCGACCACCTACGTGGAACCCTATTGGGACATCATCACCACCTGGGCCGACTATCTCTCTGAAAACGGTCAGGATCCCGCCGAGCAACTCTGCACCGACGACTTTGCCGGCCACTGGGCCCACAACGCGAACCTCTCGCTCAAGGCCATCATGGGCATCGTCGGCTATGCCGAGATGGCTGCCATGCGCGGCTATACCGACAAGGCCGAACGCTATATGAACCGCGCACGACAGATGGCCAGCCAATGGCAACGCGACGCCCTCGACCCGCAAGGCGACCACTACCGACTGGCCTTCGACCGCGACAGCACCTGGAGCCAGAAGTACAACATCGTGTGGGACAAGCTCTGGCAGACAAACATCTTCCCCGACGAGGTGATGCAACGCGAGCTGAAATACTACCTGCGCCAACAAAACCAGTATGGCCTGCCCCTCGACTGCCGTCGCGAATATACCAAGAGCGACTGGATCATGTGGACCGCTGCAATGGCCAAAGACAAGAAGACCTTCCTGCAGTTCGTAGAGCCCCTCTACCGCTACATCAACGAGACCACCAGCCGCGTGCCCATCAGCGACTGGCACGAGACGAAGACCGGGCAGATGGTAGCCTTCCGCGCACGCAGCGTCATCGGCGGCTACTGGATGCGCGTACTTATGGATAAAAACCAATAATCCCGAATATGAAAAGAATAGCATTTGCCATCGTCTTTGCCTGCTGCACGCTGACAATGGCAGCACAAGAAACCATCCGGGTGAACTTCCAAGGAGCCAACCCCACAATCAGCGACTTTGCACAAGCCTTCCTTTCTTCGCACGACGATGACGAGGAAGATGACTGCATCGATGAATCGTTCAACGCCATTCAGTACGCATGGGACCAACACCGCAAAGGCATCCCCCTGAATGAAGGCACAACGCTTACCATCGACCAAAAAAACGGCTACGTGCTCTACGAGTACAAACAGGACGAGCACCTGCTGAGAATCGAGATGTGCTACTGGAACGAGGCCGACCGCAAGCACAAACTGTTTGCCTACAATGTGGCGTGTTTCTACAACGGCAAACACAGTCCCGGCCAGTTCGACGGACTCACGTTCTACCGCTACGACAATGCATCAAAGAAGATGAGCCTATATTCCGACATAGGCTTCGACGTGGAGTATAGCACTGACGACGGAGCCTGGATGTCGTACGCCCTGCCCCGCACGGGCAAGGACATCGTCGTCACCTATTGGTACGACCACAGCCAGAAGCAGAAGACGCTGAAGTGGAACGGCCGCAGATTCAGCTTCTGAGCCTGCGCCCATAGCTCCAAAACAAAGCCGCTGACAGTCATTTGCCAGCGGCTTTTCTCTTTTCTCATTACAAGGATTGATCTATGCACAATACAATCTTCGTTGCAACTCAAAGTAGTGTGCCCGTATATCGGCAACAGACATCTGTAGCCTTTCCTTGGCATCACTCATGGAGTTAAACTTGATGGTGATGAAGGTCTTCAGTTTGTCTGTCCCAAGTTCCTTGAAGCCATTGTCGACATAGTATTGCAGTATCAGGTTGTCGAATTCCCGCTGCTCCTTATTCAAGGAATCCACATACTGTCTTTTCACAAGCTCCACTCGCTGAGTCCGCTCGATAGGTGTCGAGTCGTAAGCGATGTATTCAAGCACATCGAGCAAGTCGCATTTCTGCATTTTCAGCATGTCCTTCAGCAGATTCAGCTTGTCCTCAGCAAACCCAGCCTCATCCAGCGTTCTGAGCAGTTGCTCACGGGTTTCCGGGTTAGCCCATTTTTCCCTCAGGTCATCTGCACCTGAGAAGAAATCGGGAATCCTGCCAAAGAGTTTCTTCACATACTCGTCAAGGCTGATGAACTCATCGGCAAAGAATATCTTCTGCTCCCATGTCGTCTCGAGAGACAGCCTCCTACCCGTAGACAGCTTGATGTCTATCAGGTTTGTTTGCGGCCTTTCACACGTACAGGGCAGATTGCCGCATACTGGGCATACCAAGGGTTCGCCTGCCGTATCGGGAACGGTATCTGGCAACGCATAAGGTTTCTTCTTCAGGCACGTACAAGGCCAGTTGCCACAGACAGGGCAATACTGATCGCCATCCCAGTCGGGGTCTTTGAACATCTCGCTTGCGCCTACAAAGTCGTAGATGGTGAAATAGTATTTCTTGTCGAACAAGCGAGTGCCACGACCGATGATCTGCTTAAACTCCACGATATTCCGGATAGGTCGCATCAATACGATGTTGCGCACATTGCGGGCATCTACCCCCGTACTCAACTTATAAGAAGTGGTCAGGATGGTGGGCAATAGCTTCTCGTTGTCTTGGAAGGCCCTCAATGTGGCCTCTCCCACTTCGCCGTCGTCAGCGGTCACACGCTCGCAATAGTTGCTGGCAGGCCGCCGCTTATGCTTGTTCACCATGTCGCGAACAATCATGGCATGCTTCTGGGTAGCACAGAAGATGATGGTCTTTTCGTCAGGGTCGATCTTGTTCAGGAACTCCTGCACACGATGCTCGTCGCGCTCCTTGATCTGGATTCTGCCATTATAGAAATCCGACTCTGTGTAAATCTTTTCAGGGTCCACCTCTCCGCTTTTCACGATGTCGCCTTCCTCATACTGATAGTCATCGATGTTGCTCGTAGAGATGTCCACACGGAAGGGTACAAGGAAGCCGTCCTCGATGCCTTGTTTCAGCGAGTAGGTATATACAGGATTTCCAAAGTAAGCGTAGGTATTGGCATTGTCCTTTCTTCTGGGTGTGGCTGTCATGCCCAGCTGATAGGCACTGTCGAAGTATTCCATCAGCTTTCGCCACTCGCTTTCGTCATTAGCTCCACCTCTGTGACACTCATCGATGATGATGAAGTCGAAGAAATCGCGCTCATACTGCATGTAATAGGGCTGGTCGTCGGCACCTTCAGGCAACTTGATGCCCTGCTCCTCTGCCTTCTGCGCATTGGGCGAAGTCATCATGGTCTGGAAAATGGTGAAGTAAAGGTTGCGGGCGGTGGGAACTCTGTAATTGTTCTTCTTCAATTCCTTTGGTGTGATGCGGCACATCGCATCTTCGGGGAACTGGTCGAAGTCGTTGATGGCCTGGTTGGCCAGAATGTTCCTATCGGCAATAAACAGGATTCTTGGGGCTCGCTCAACACCCTTCGTACACCATTTTGTTTGCGTCAGTTTCCAACAAATCTGGAAAGCTGTGTAGGTCTTTCCTGTTCCTGTGGCCATGGTCAGCAAGATACGGTTGTGCTGCTTGGCCACAGCCTCCAGCACATTCTTGATGGCTATCTCCTGATAGTAGCGAGGCTGGCGGCCACCACTGCGATTCAGGGCGCAGAGATTGAACTTGTCGCGCCAAGGATTCTCGTCAGGGAAGGTCATTTGCCACAAGTCCTGAGGCGAAGGGAAACGGTCAATGTCGTGCTCCTTGCTGGGGATGATGTATTCGCCCTTGCTATTCTTGACACCCATATCGATGAACCAAATCTCGTCGCCATTAGTGCTATAGGTATAGCGAATCTTCAGGGCATCGGCATAGAGCTTGGCTTGGTCCACCCCTTCAGCCACATCCTTCTCGTCGCTCTTGGCCTCTATCACGGCCAGTTTTTGCCCCTTGTATTCCAAGATATAGTCAGCCTTCTTCGGGTTCTTATGGCCAGTAGTCGTGATGCGACCAGGCGCAATATAAGCACTCTGCTCCACCAAAATCTTACTTCCCGGAACGATCCCCCATCCAGCATCCCTCAGCTTGGGGTCTATCTTGTTGAATCGTGTCTGCGCTTCGTTCATAGTCTATTCCTTGTCTGTATTATCTTGTTCCACTATTCTTTTTTCCAAATCCTCCAGCATCTTCAGGTCATCAGCATCAGCTGTTTGCGCTTCCAACTGTTTACGCTTGGCGTTGAAAGCATCATAGACCTGCTTAGCTGTTTCCTCAGCTTCGTAGTTTGTAATACTACCAGCACCTTGCAGTATGTCTTTTTCTTGGAATGTCAGCAAATTATCCACATTCTTGCGCCAATAGTCAAGAGTGAGGTCACGCCGTCCCTTTACCCGTTCTTCAGCACTTGTCAGGAAGATATCTACCAAACGATTCAATGAGTCGATTTCCTCATTCTGCAGGTAGTTCTTGGCGATGATTACATCACCCTTTCTTACAATACTGCCTTTCCATGCGGTGAGTCCCATATTGGGCTGGTTGGCATCTGCGCGACTGACTATCAGTTCTGCCGCCGTCTGATGAGTGACGGCATAAAGCAGTTTGTTCTGCGTCTCTGCGAAAAACATCTGAGTTGCCTTGTCGCTCTTATCGTAGTCGCTGCTGAGCGCGAAGAGGTCTCGTATCTTCTGATAGAATCGTTTCTCTGAAGCACGGATATCACGGATGCGGAGCAGCAATTCATCGAAGTAGTCGGGTCGTCCGTCCGGATTCTTCAGCCTTTCATCATCCATCGTAAATCCTTTCACCAGATATTCCGTCAGATGCTCAGTGGCCCACTGCCTAAACTGAGTGCCGCGAACACCCCGCACACGATAGCCTACGGCTATAATCATCTCCAATGAGTAGAATACTACATTATAATTCTTGCCATCAGCGGCAGTAGTTAAGAAATTCTTAACAACTGAACTTTCATTTAACTCCTTTTCTTTCAGTATGTTAGCTATATGCATACTAATATTAGGCTTCGAGGTGGCAAAAAGTTCTGCCATCTGTTGTTGGTTCAGCCAGATCTTGCCATCCTTGGCATAGAGGGCTACTGATGCATGCCCGTCAGCTGTCCGATATATGATGATATTCTGCTGTTCGTCCATACTTTATCTATTCAAAGATACGATTAAGCGAATAAAAAGCCAAATATATTTGAGATTTTTTGAGCGTGAGTATCTTATGTAAATACTTGTCGTAATATGGCTTGTTTCAATGCGTCGCACTCCTGAGAAATTTTGGCATAGTTCTCTTGGAGGCGGTCAACCTTGGATTTGAGAGAGTCGAGAGTTTCGACGATGGATTGCTGCTCGGAGAGAGGTGGATACAATACAAGATACTCATTATAGAGCTTTGCGCTTATATTAGGTTGCGCAGCCGCCTTTTGATTTTCTAAAACCCATTTATAATAATTTTCCGAGTGCGTTATATAGAACAAAAATTTTGGTAAAATAATATCTTTTTTTAGCCTATATCGAATAAGATAGCCCGCAAATAAACATTTACCAAAAGCCTCTTTGTACATTAATGTCTTACCCACCGTTGCACCTGTTCTTGCGAATAAGATATCTCCTTCTTCCAGTAATTCTTGAACTTTATTCTCATCTATCTTTGCAGAAACCTTTTCATCATTAAGGTCACCCCATTCTGTAATATCTGTTATTCGCAAATATCTAACCCCATTATATTCTGTAGATGGAACGGATAGCCCATAGTTCCCATAAAAAACAGAAACCTCCTTCAAAGTTTTCTCTTCCCACCCTTCTTTTGGTTCAAGCATTTCTTTGAGTGATGCTTGGAAGAGGGCTTTGGCTTCATTGAGGGCTTTTTCTGCATTAGCCTTCATCGCATCTATCTTTGCAAAAGCAGAGTCAAGATAATCAACGATGGATTGCTGCTCGGTTAAAGAGAGCACTGGTAGTTGAATCTTTCCAATCGAAGTTTTATTCAGAGTTGCACCTTTTACTTTCTCATTACCTTCAGTCAAGCTTAACCAATCATAAGACAAAAGGTAATAATAAATAAAACGAAGAAAATATTTTTCGTTTTCAGGGATAGCAATAATGGCTTCGTTTGTGTATAAGTCGTCACCAGCAAAAGCCATTCGACCTATTGAGAGTTTAAAACTCATCAACAGGCTTCCTTTTGAAACCTTATTTATTTTCTCTGCTGCACTATCTGAGATATACTCTTTAGTATCTTCAATTGTTCCACCTTCATTATTGCTAATATCTGCAATAGATACCCATTTGTTATGGGTTTCTTTTTTCTCATCCCAAGATAATTTATCACCACGAGGCGGTGTCTTTCCCATCTTTATAGGAAAGACATCTTTGAAATCTATATATTCCCAACCTTCTTTCATGCCTCATCCTCCTTCTTTTTCTGTTGTTTTTTTACAGCTTGCTCCAGTTCAAAAGAGTGTATTTCCGCAGATATCGTCTTCTGCAGTTCTTCCTTTGGAATAATCAGCTGATAGTCAGCAACACCTATAGGTTTACCCATGTCTTCAAGCGACAACGCCACTTCAACGTTTTCTTTCTCAGCACATAGCAGCTTCAATGCATTAAGTAGAAGATCGCGGTTCCATCCTTTAGCAACGCTCTCTTGAGCATAATACAAAGTGGCAGAATCATTCAAATCCTTACTGAGTATCAGAATGTTATGCGACCATGGCAAAACTGCAACGGCTCGTTGCAGTATTTCCTCATAATCGACAGAGATTGTCTCCGCAGCGGAGACTATTTCGTTATTCTCTTCTTTCATTTCACATCCTCCTTGTTCTTAAATTCTGCAATCCATTTCACGCAGTTTCTGCTGAAGCAGAGCTTTGTCAGGCAGACAAAGAGCATATTGCTGTGCATAGACGTTGGCATCCTTTGGCAATGTGAGTTCTACTACAGTAGCCAGGCGCATCATCCACGACAAAACGAATTTCCGCTTCACTGTAGCGGAATTCTCGCCTGCTGTTAAAATCCGCTGAGGTGTAGCGGATTTTGAGAATGCCAGAAAAAAACGCCGTGTCTTTTCCAACGTGTCAACCGACCATCCCTTGCCAAGATTTGAGGTAAGGCGCTCAGAGACTCGTTTCAAAACTCTCTTTCCATATTCTGCTCGAGTTTTCCCACCTTGCTCGTCTTCAATAATATATCGACCCACTTCGAAATAGGTGTACACCATAGCTACATTGATTGTTGACGCTATTTTCTTTCGTGCTTCAACAACTAATGCCTCAATGCGCTCAGCCAGTTGTTCGGCTCTTGCCTCAATGATTTGATTATTCTTCTTTATTTCATTATTCATTTCACCATCTCCATGATTTCGTTGATAAGCGTCTGATTCTCGCTATTGAGGGCAAGGATGCTCTGTGCAATCTCGCTGGGAGTGCGCTCGTCTACTTTCTCCACCTTGTTGGGATTCTTCACGCTGAGGTCGCAACTGTCGTCGAGGGTGCTGACATCGAGTGTCCACGAATGTTCGCTTTCGGCCTGCGTCTTCTGCAAAGTCAGGAACTCCTCCATATCAGCCTCGGTCAGGGGCTGCGTCTTGGTGAAGTGCTTATCCACCTGGTAGTACCAAATCTTCTCTGTTGGCTCACCCTTCGTGAAGAACAAAACGACTGTCTTTACACCAGCTCCCGTGAACACGCCTGATGGCAGGTCGAGGATGGTATGCAGGTTGCAGTTCTCCAACAGCATCTTTCTGATAGCACTCGCATCGCCATTGCTCAGGAAGGTGTTCTTGATGACGATGCCTGCACGCCCACCAGCCTTCAGCATCTTGATGAAATGCTGCATGAACATATAGGCCGTTTCCGATGTGCGTATCTCAAAGTTCTGCAACACCTCGCCTCGCTCGTTGCCGCCAAAGGGCGGATTGGCCAAGATGACATTCTTGCGGTCGCTCTCCTGAATCTGACTGAGGTTCATGGCAAGCGTATTGCCATGCGTGATGTTGGGTGCGGATACGCCATGAAAAATCATGTTCATCGTGGCGATGATATAGGGCAGCCCTTTCTTCTCCTTGCCGTAGAAGGTGTCTCGCTGCAGGGTCTCATGGTCCTTCACGCTCTTGATCTTGTCCTTCATGTAGAGGAAAGCCTCGCAGAGGAATCCAGCCGAACCACAGGCAGGATCGTAGACCGTTTCGCCTATCTTGGGGTCAACCACCTTGATGATGCTGCGAATCAAGGGACGAGGCGTGTAATACTCACCGCCATTGCGCCCTGCGTTGCCCATGCGCTGGATGTTGCTCTCATAGAGCACCGTCATCTCGTGCTTGTCCTCGGCACTCTGGAAGTGGAGTTCATCAATCATGTTGATGATCTCACGCATATTGAATCCAGAGCGAATCTTGTTGTGCAGCTCACCAAAGATTTCGCCTATCTTATATTCAAGGCTGTCGGTCTGGGTGGCGGTGTTCTGGAAGTCTTTGAGATAGGGGAAGAGTTTCTGGTCGACAAACTCCACAAGGTCGTCGCCACTCATGGCATTGACGGTGTCGAGCACCATCTTGCCCGTCTGCGGGTCTTGCCGCTTGGGGGTTGCCCACTGGCTCCAACGATAGTAGCCTGTCACAAGGCGTTTGTAGGTCTTGCCTTCCAATTCCGCTTCTTCCTCGCGCTCCGTCTCCAGGTCGTCGAGGTATTTCAGGAAGAGCATCCATGATTTCTGCTCCAGATAGTCCAACTCACTACCGCAGCCCTGCTCCTTCCAGAGTATCTGGTCTATTGCTTTGAATGTATTCTCGTATTTCATGTTCTCAATTGTTTTCCGTTTCGGCAACTACGACTCTTGGGCGATTCAAGCTGTTCGCATCCTTCGCCGATGCCGATGAATTTGGTACAAAGTTACACATAAATTACGACACAAGCTTACTTTCCGCGAACTTTTTATATAATTTGGCAATTTTATACGATTCGACCCCACCCCAATCACCCCACCCCAGCCCCTCCCCTTAAAAAGGGGCGGGGAGTGCCTACGGGGCCAACCTATCAGGTATTTGGCGGGGAGTGCCTACGGGGCCAACCTATCAGGTATTTGGCGGGGAGTGGTTAGATTCTGCGCTCAGTACTAACTATTCCTCCCCCTACAGGGGGAGATAAGAGGGGGTCGCTATCCCTGCAGGTGACTGATTCCCTTCGTGACCTCCCCCTATGACCTCCCCCTCACCCCTCCTGTAGGAGGGGAGTGCCTGCGGGTCCAACCTATCAAGCATTTGGAGGGGAGTGCCTACGGGATCCAACCTATCAAGCATTTGGAGGGTGACGAGCGGCATTTCACCTCGTGACAAGCGGCATTTTACCCTGTGACAAGTGGCATTTCACCTCGTGATGAGCGTCACCTCACGCGCTCGTGGAAATCTCGAGATGCGCACAGAGCACAGTGCACAGTTTTCTCATGAGCCATAGTGTTCTTTTCTCGTACGTCGTACAGTTTATTACAGTTGACAGTTGACAGTTTTCTCATGAGCCAATACCCTTCCTGGCGACCACCTGCTGTAGGCACCGAAGGGAATGAGGTGAAATTATATACTAAACCATTTGTGATATCATGAACTATGCCATATATAATTAATAAGGTATAATATTATATATTATATATGTATTATATTATTATATATATTATATATTATATATTATATATATAGTAGTATATTTTATATATATTAACATCTATAGTCAGGGTAAAATGCATTTTTCGACGAGCGATGAGGAGACAGGATAGTGGCTCAAATAATAAACTGTCAACTGTCAACTGTAATAAACTGTACGACGTACGAGAAAAGAACACTATGGCTCATGAGAAAACTGTGCTCTGTGCACTGTGCGCACGTGGAGGTATTTCCTTCCATCTTGAACAAAGATGCCACGCTGGGTGGAGGGACTGACAAGCAGTCCCTGTATGTTGTAGATGGGGCGTGAAGTCGAGGATTGCCAATCCCCTCCGACGGGTGCTGAGGGGATGCCCGTGGGCGTAGTGGGCTGAGGGGCGATATACTGCACGGTGTTGAGGCTCACGGCGAGGTTTTCGAGACTCTCCGGACCGCCAGTGGGCACATAGAGATCGAGGCTCGACTTGAGCATCTTGCCCTGCACGGTGGCCTGCACCTCTTCGGGTGAGAAGGCAGCGCGCCAGAAGAACAGTTCGCCCAGTTGGCGGCTGACGTCTGCCTGCTCGTCGCCCACGAACACCTCACCCAGTGAGTTGATACGCTCGCGGACCTCGCCCGCCGACTCGCTGTCGAGATAGAGCAGGGTGCGCCCTTGCGCGTAGTAGTGGGTCAGGGTGACGGTATGCCAGAGGTCGTTGTCAAGGGTGGCCGTCGTGGTGAGTGTGCGGTTGGTGGTGGTGGTGTAGACCACATGGCCCTCTTCGTCGACCTTGACGGTGGCGGTTCGCGTGGTGTTGCGCAGGTGGTAAGCGAGCAGCTGCCCTGCCTGATTGCCCTTGAAGCGCAGGGTGATGGTGAAGGGATGGACCATCGTTTCGCCTTCGAAGCGCAGCTGGGCACCATCGCTGAGTGTCATCTGCTTCGACAGGTCGCGCTTGGGCTGCGCCTTTCCTGCAGCAATGGCATCGAAGAGCGAGGGCGGCATGGCATAGAAGAACTCCTTGTGGCCGTTGGTCGTGGGATGGGCATTGTCGCGCATGTAGCCCGAAGCCCAATGGCCAGCCCCGTCGTCGATGGCACCCAGGGTGTTGACCGACGACACATCCCACTGGTGAATGAGCAGGTTCATCTGCTTGATGTAGCTGTAATCCTCAGCGGTGAAATCGCCACGCGTGTAGTTGTTCATCACCACGGGTATCATGCCGTCGGCCTTTGCCTTGCGGATGATGGTCTGCATGTTGGTGGAGAACTGGTTCAGCGTCTGCTGCTTGTTGCTCGACTCGTGAATGCCCTCGTTGCCCATGGAGAGGCCGATGATGACATAGCGCGAGTGGTTGCGTGTCAGGTCGCCATAGCGGTCGAGGAGGTTCTGTGTGTTGTTGCCTCCGATGGAAATGCCAGAGACGTAGAAAGGATATTCGCTCAGCCCATTCTCATAGCGGCTGCCCAGCTGCTCTCCATAGAGCCACGCATAGCCCTTATGGCCGTCGGCACCCTCGCCGTTGCACACCGACGAGCCAAAGGCAGAGATGCGATACTCGTCGACAGGAGCCGTAAAGTCCCACTTCTTGGTGCCAAGGTTGAAGCTGACGGTGTAGGTGCCACCATTGATGCGGATATTGTCAGTGCGGTAGTTCTCTGACGGGCATTCGAAATAGACATACTTGTCGGAAAAGAGGAAGACGTACGAATCGTCGAGCGTCACTTCCGACTGATATTGCTGGCCATCGGTGGCGGTGAGCTGCACCTTGCCATTGGGCACGATGTTGCCACGCAGATAAACTTCGGTCTGTGCCACACTGGCGAGCGTCAGTACCAGGAGTGCGGCGGTGGTGAGAATGCGGTTGAACGTTTTCATAACTGTGTCGGTTTTTTTAGGAATTAATAGACGCCAAACTCATAGATGCGCGTGGCGCCATTGTCGTCTTGTGTGGGTCGGTTCACGAAGAGGCGCACATAGCGCACGACGGCGGGGCTGAATGTGCGGTCGACGATGTTGTCGATGTTATTGGAGATTGTGTCGAGCGTATGCCAGTCTTCATTCTCGGCATTGCGCCCTTGGAGCACGCAGGCCCGCGTGACGTATTCAGGGCTTTCTGCAGCGGCATTGAGCAGATACCAGCGACTGACGGTGGTGGGCTTGCCGAAGTCATAGACCACATAGTGCGGCGGACGGTTGTTGTCGCACCACTTGGTGTCGGTCCGGCCGTCGGTGAGGTTGCTGACGCGCTCCCACTCGTTGACCTCGCCCGACACTTCCACCACCCTTGCTTTCAGGAGGAGGTTGCCCGACTCATCGGTCACTTCGGGAATGGTGAAGTGGTTCTCGCTGAGCGATGTCTCGAAGAGCGGAGCGGTAGGCTTTACACCCTGCTCGTCGTTGGCCAGCGTGGCTGCAAAGACGACCACATGGGGGTCGTAGGGCAGGACGACGCTCTTGGCCCCCTTGGGAATGTCGATGCACACCTTATACATATAGGTGTAGACATAGGGGTCGTCGGCTTTGGGCGAATGACGGTGCGTCCCCACATAGGCCACCAGCCCGTCTTTGAGGAAGCCCTCGGTATGTCCATCGTGTCCCCATTGTCCGATGAAACCTGTATAGTAAGGCACGATGGCCTTCTGAGCATTCTTTCCTGCGGTGAACACCACCTGGCGGTCGCCCATATCAGAGGCCACCAACAGATGGAGCCGGCGATAGGCCTGGTCGGAGGGGAGCAGCAGCGTGTCGCCCCTGCACGAGAGACCGTTCAGCCCGTCCATCTCGCCAAAGCGGAAGTGGATGTCGTCGACGGTGAGGCCCTTCTGCGGCACCAACTCTGCCGCATAGCTGTTGCCGTTCTCGAAGTCGGCCGAGGTTCGGAACTCGTTGAAGCTGAAGCAGCGGCGGTCGAAGGGAAGGGAGAGTTCGTGGGTGAGAGCGGCGGGGGTTGGGTTTGTCGTCGTTAAACGACGACCTACAGAACCGACAGAACCGGCAGGACTTAAGGAGACCTTGAAGGTCTTCACGCTATAGGGTTTGATGGTGACATTGAGCGCATTGTCCCCAAAGTCGGCTATACCGATGGTGCGCTCCGTGCCGTCGGCCTCAGCAGCTTTCACGATGTCGGAGGCAAAGGTCAGACGCGCGTGCTGCACCTCTTTGCCGCCCACCTCGTAGACACGCACCACATACTCGTTGGTCGCCTCTGCCTGCTTCAAGGCACGCACCACGACCTGGTCGTTGTCGGAAGAGACAAAGGAGAACGAGCTGCCCAAATCGCCAGCGTGTTTCGACGCCTCGAAAGCACGCAGCTTGCTGTTGAGCGCCGTCGACTGGCGGACAGCCTCCACATTGTCGAGCGGTCCTTCGTGTCCCACGATGCTATAGGTGAACACATGATAGCCTTGGTCTTGCTGTGCCTGATAGGTGTAGTGGCGTCCAGGCTTTGGTGCATAGAGCAGCGAGAGGCGCAGGGTGTTGTCGTCGGGCTTGTCCCAGCCGTAGCGCGAGTCGTTGAGAAGGGTCACGCCATAGCTGCCCGAGCGGTCGGTGAGGTCTGTCCACTCATGGGCATACACCTCGTAGGCGTTGTCGCGGTTGTTGCCACGCATGACGCTGCCCAGTCCGATGTCGTAGGAAGCCTTTTCGTTGCTGACGTTCAGGGGGAACACAGCCTTGAGCAGGGAGTTCTCAGAATGCCAGTCCACCTCGTTCTCGAAATCGATGCGGCGGGCCTGTCCTCCGCGATAGAGATGGATGCGCTGGAGGATGGTGGTCTCACCATAATGCTTGCGAACGACAATGGTCTGCCTGAGGTTGCCCTTCTCCACCGACACCTCCACCCGCTCGTGGACGGGCAGCGGCTGGCGGTCGAGAGTGGCCTTGAGTATCTCCCATGCCGGCCACGCCTGCGACGTACAGTCGTCGAACACAGCCAGATGGATGCTCTTGCCCGATGCCACCAGTTCCTTGTTGGCGTGCTTGTCGAAAATCGACACCACGTCGCCGTAGTCGTCGACCTGCAGACGGTAGACGTCGTTCTCGATGGTCTTATCGCTGGCGGTCGTTGTGGCACTCTTTCCTCCAGCCTTCAAGCCATAGACGCTGAAACCCGTCGATGGCACCTGCGCATCGAAGAGCAGCATGCGCTTGTTGCGACGCTCAACCACCTGCGACAACACGGGTTTTCCCTTGGCATCGACCACCTGATAGCTTCCCTTTTCAGGCAGTTCCACCTCTGTGATGCCCTGAACGGGGAATGTCTCGTTGTTGAAGACCACGATGGGCGTTCCCGCCACGCGGGTGTCCATGCGGCCGACAATGCCACTGACGCTATGGGTGAGCACGTCGGAGAAGGTCTTCAAGGCCAGGAGCTCATCGTTCCATGAGAACTCATAGGCACGGGGAATGCTCGTGCCGGTCACGTCGTCGTGGAACTGATGCCAGATGATGCGACGCCAGTTGTCGGTGAGTCTCCCGATGGGATATTTGGCAGCGCCAAGCCAGTCGGCCACCACAGCCGCCCTCTCGGCAGCGTCGCCTAAGTGTTCGTTCTGGCGGTTGTAGAGCTTCATGGCGGCCTGCGACGTGTAGCAGCCATTGCCGTGGACGTCCATCGTCAGCTCGCCATCGAAAACGGGCAGCTCTGGATGCTTGTCGAAAGGCAGGAAATCCTTGTACATCTGGTCGCTGGTGGCACTGATCACCTCCACAGGACCATTGCCCTTCATGCCCTTCAGGACCGACCGCACGGAAGAGAGGGAGGGCGACCCGCCGATATCGCCTGTGCCATAGTAATGGTAGGCAATGCCCAGCGGACTCTCGCCAATCTCCTTGATGAGCGGTTCATGCTTTGAAAGGTCCACATCGTTGTAGCGTTGCGAATAGTTGAAACCATGAGCCATCATGATGCGCGAGCCGTCGATGCCCTGCCACAAGCCTACGGTGTAGGGGACGCGTTTGCCGTCCTCATAGAAAGGATGGGTGCGCCATATCAGTTTCTGCGAAGAGAAGCCAATCAAGCCACAATGATGCGCCAGCGTGGGCAAGACGTAGGGGAAACCAAAGCAGTCGGGCAGGAACACATCAGTGCCCTCTGTGCCGAACTCCTTGCGATAGAAGGTCTGTCCGAGCAGGATGTTCCTGATCCACGACTCTGGCGAACAGAGAATGGTCTCGTTGGCATCCCATCCGCTGCCCGTGATGTGCCATCGCCCTTCGGCAATGTATTTCTTCAGCTCTTCGTACTGCAGGGGATAGTATTCCTTCATCCAGGAATACTTCACACCGCCTTCGAAGTTGAAGACGTAGTCGTGATAGTGCTTCAGCAGAAAGAGATTCTGGTTGAGCGTGTTCCACACATAGTCGCGGATGGTGGTCTGCACATCCCAGTTCCACTGGGTGTCGAGGTGTGCGTCGGCCACCATGTAGGCCTTCATGGATTTCTCCTGGGCTTTTGCTCCCATCGCTATCAGGCAGCAAACGGCAATGATTGACAATGATTTCATAAGTGGTGAGGGGTGAGAGGTGAGAAGTAAGTGGTGAGAGGTGAGAGGTAAGGGGTGAGGGATTATTCGATGACTCCACACCAACCGCCGCTGGGGGCGAGATGGATGGAGAGTTTGGTAGAGGGACTGACGGCCTGCTGCAGCTTGCGATAGTCGACGGCCACGCGGTGGGCATTCGTGCCATCGCGGAAGGCTGTGAGCTGTCCGTTGCGGGTCAGGAAGCCAAGGTCGAGGGTCAGGTCCTGCGATTCGTTGTTAGTGAGGGCAGCCACAAACCAGCGTGCGCCTTTTCGTTTGGCCACCACAATATACTTTCCGGCTTTGGCAGAGAGAACGCGGGTCTCGTCCCAAGTGACGGGCACTGATGCAATGAAACGTGCGCACTCATCGTTCTGCATATAGCGTGTGGGACTGTCGGCAAGCATCTGCAGGCCAGTCTCGAATATCACATACAAAGCCATTTGATAAGCACGCGTACCCATACCGGCAGGATTCGAGCGCGAGGTGACATAGTATTTCGGCTGCATGGAGTTCATAGACCCTGGCGTGAAGTCCATAGCTCCCACGGCATTGCGCATGAGAGGCAGCCAGATGGTGTTGTCGGGCGTGCATCCGCCACACTGCTCCATGCCACGTACGCCCTCATAGGCCAGCAGGTTGGGGTAGCGATATTCCAGTCCGGCAGGCTTGAACGATCCGTGGAAGTCGACCATCAGGTGGTGCTTGGCACAGGCCTTCGTGGTGCGCTCGTAGAAGTTCACCATCCACTGGTCGCTATGGTCCATGAAGTCGATTTTCAGACCTTTGACGCCCATCTTCGCGTAGTGCTCTATCACGTCGGGATGCTGCTCAACGGCGAGCCAGGTCATCCAGAGCCACACGCCCACACCCTTGCTCTTGCCGTATTCCACAAGCTCACTGACGTCGATGTCGTCGACCATCTCGAAAGGATTGCGCACATCGCGGCACCATCCTTCATCGAGCAAGATATACTCTATGCCATAGTTGGCGGCAAAGTCGATGAAATACTTATAAGTGGAATTGTTGATGCCCACGGGGAAGTCAACATTCCACACCGACCAGTTGTTCCACCAGTCCCAGATCACCTTGCCCGGACGAATCCACGACACGTCGCTGAGCTCACAGGGCGGTGCGAGGCAGCGTCCCATCTCGTTGGAGGCGATGGTGGCAGCGTCGCCAATCACGACATAGCGCCAAGGCAGCGTGCGGTTGGCAGAGGTGCGGGCTATGTAGTTGCCTTCGCGCGTGATGGTCTCACTACGGTCGCCCAGGGGTTCCCAAGCCTCAGGTGCTTTAGGGAATATGGCCTTCAGGCAGTTGCTGCCCATGCTCATGAGGAACGTATTGGGATAGTCTCTCAGATCGGCTTCCGAGAAGAGCATCTTCGTGCCTTTTGCCGATTCTGCCAGGATGGGCAAGTGGGTCATCCCGTCCTCAGGTTTCCATTCTGCCGACGACAGATGGACATAAGGTTCCTCGCACGACGTGACAAAGGTGTTTGTCTTCGAGATGTGGAGCGTACTGGCTTCTGGGAAGCGCCATGTCATGCCCTCATCGACGATGTCTACCGTTCCTTTCCGATTCAGCACGAAACGATAGGCAAAGCCATTGTCGTAGGCTCGGAACTCAAGGGCATAGTTGCCAGCAAACTGCAGCGTCAGCACATTGGCATGATTCTGCGTCGTGGCATTCTTGAGCGGCACGACGTTGCTGATGGTCTGGTTGATGGCCGAACGCTTCACGCCCTTCAGCTTGGCGTTGCGACCCAGCCACTCTTTGCCCACCTGCAGCGAGGCCTGGCAGTCGGCAAGCAACAGCTCGTTGCCTGCGCTCACCTGGTAGCTGATGCGGTCGGCCACATTGATTTCGACCTTGATTCTCCCGTTCGGAGAGGTAAGAGTCTGCACTTTGGCCTGCAATTGGCAAGCCAGAATACTCATGATAAAGGTAATAAAAAGTTTACGCATGATATTAAACATAGATTAGTGAATCACGACCTTCTTTCCATTGACCACGTAGATGCCCTTTCTCAGAGACGAAGGATGAGCGGTGAGGGTGCCCACCTTTCGGCCCTGCATGTCGTAAACCTGTTGCGGCATGACCTCAACACACGGTTGGATGGCCGTGGGAATTACGGGCACATCTGTGTCAAAGGAAATCGCAGAAGGCAGATGGTCTGCCCCTAATGAACAGACGAACCAACCACGGAATGGTTTAACCGTGGTGCGCTCGTCGATCAAGCGGAAACAGCCGTTTTCGGCATCAAGGTCGTAGATTTCACTGGGATTGAAGGTGGTGCTGAGGGTGGTGCCCGTGAACTGGAAGTCGCTGGTGCCCGCCATCATCGGTGCCTCTTTCGAGGAAGAGATGCGCACGTCGGTGCCTTCAAACAGGATTTCGCCTTCTTTGGCGCTATAGATAAGATAAGGAATGTTGCGCTGCAAACCTGACGACACGGCAAAGCAGACATTGCCCTCGTCGTCTTGTTCCGTAAACTCCTTCAGCGTGACGCCCGAAGGCAGGGCGTCGGCGGCGAAGGGCAGGGCGATGGTTTCCCACACGGGTGCAGCCACACGGCTGTATTCAGCGTGTGCGGCGTTAAACCTGATGGGAGACCAGAACCCATAGTTGTCGGTCAGCACCAGCTGTTCGCAGTCTTTTCCGCGAACCACATTCTTCCCCTCAAGGCCTTCAGGAAGTTGTGCGCTGGCTGATAATATATAAATTGTGTTAGGATTCTCGTTGGGTTGTACTGTCTGTACAGAATTTCCAGCGCAGCTCATGTCGACGGCCACAGCGCCGCTTGGCACCCGGAGCGTTTTGGTAGGTGCCATGCCGCTGAGCTGCTTGTTCTGCTGCCAATAGAGGATGCCCGCCGTGGTGCGGCCCATATTTTTCAGACCGCCATCCTGAATGTCGCCGCCCTCAGCATAGAGAATGCTCATGACGTAGTTGGCATTCAGCTCCAGGTGGTCGAAGTCGTAGAAGGCCTGTGCCGTTTTGTTTGGCTCGATGGTGAGGTGGACAAACACGCTGGCATCTCCGAAGAAACCTCCACCGGCTGCCTCCTTGAAGAGCCACAGGCGCACGACACCGTCGAACACCTCGTCACCCTGGTTCAGAATGGTCACTTTTCCTTGCATGCAGTTGCCATACACCACGCCGTTCGAACGGTTGCTCACGGTATGGCTCGCATAGCGCAGCCTATGGGAGGAAGCAATACCTTCGGCAGTGATTTCCACTGTCCCCTGCCCCACTACGTCGTTTCCATCCCAGTCGTTGGTGAGCCAGATGTTCCATGTGCCTGCCACATCGGGTGTGAAGGTAAAGGCACTGACGGTCTCACCACCTTCGGCAATGGTCACCTGAGTGCGGCAGAGATGCTCGCCCTTGTCGGCTGTTGGACTGGCAAAGAGGTGTACCTCACGCGAATACTCATCACCATGGTTCTGGAACACAGCCTGCACCGTCTGCCGGTCGCCCACCTTGTGGTTGCTGGGGAAATTGAGCTGAGCCAGTGTTATGTCCTCTATCGGACGTTTTTCCATGGAGATGTTTCCTTGCTCATCGACGACGACAAGGACATAGGTGATGTTGGGATTCACGTGGGTTTGCCACACTTTCTGTGAGCTGCGCTTACTGACAGGCACCATGTGGTAGGTGCCTGGGGCAAGTCCTTTCACTTCAAACTCCAGTCCTTTGTAGGTATTTGTGCTCAACTGATAGCTCTGCTTTGTACCGATGAGCTCGAGACCACCCTCTTCATTGGCATAGGCAATGCCCATATCCCACTGGGCACTGACGCCACTCCAGTTCACATAGTTGGCGAAGAAGCGGTTGCCACTGCGCAGTTCCCAGTCGTTCACCGTCAGTCGCGGCTGCACGGTTTCTGCCTTCACGTCGTCGGGCAGACGCATGCCGATGATGGCCTCCTGCCCCATGTTATAGCCGTCGGGGGTCTGACTGGCGCCAGCACCACTGTTGTCGTCGGGTGCCAACACATCCACACGGAAATAGCCATCGTCCATGCCGCCCCATCCCCAGTTCAGGTGGAACAGTCCGCTGATGTCGTAGCCATCGATTACAAAGGCATGGGCACCGCCTGAATTTGTTCCTGCAAAGGCAATGGGGTGTCCATTGGCCAGTTCTGTATAGAGCAGATTGCTCCAGCCCTCGATGGTGAAGTTGCCACGCTGCTCGATGTGCGTGCCGTCATCGAAACCAAAATAGTTCACCAGCGCCTTCACACCTTCAGAGAAGCCTGCGCCCGACGAGGGACCGTAGCCCATCTTGCAGCCCACGCCCACCCAATACATCAGCTGGGCGATGGCTGTATCTTGCTGGGCTGTCTCGTTGCCAGTATACACATCGAGAATATTGTCCCAGTCGATGACCGAATGGGCAGGAATGCCGTCAAGGCGCTTCTTGATGGTGTTATCGCCAGCTTTGAACTCCACTTCGTAGGAAGGAATATAGCGTTGGGTCTCAGCGGGATAGCGATAGTAGCCAATCACCTGGGCGATGGCCGTTGCCACACAACCCGTGGCACAAAGGTCGGCCTCAGTGCCATCATCATTATAATAACGAGGGCATAGCAAGTTGTAAGGCCCGAACTGATTCCAGCGGGTGGTCATCAGGGGTTCCACCGTGTGGCGGGCAGGAGAGGCACATGCGACCCCCTCCAACTCCCCCTGCAGGGGGAGGAATGGTTGGGACTGAGCGGAAGAAGCCTCATAGAGGTGGGGAGTGACGCCCCCTTCGTTGGTCTGCATCAAGGGGGCTGACGCGATGGGGGCATCCAAGCTGGCTATCTGTTCCTCATACAGCTGCAGCAGCCAGCGCAGCCCCTCGGGCATGTTCTGCGCGTCGAAGGAACCGTGCTCCACATAACCCAGCACCTGCTCCGTGCGGTCGTCGCCCGATATGACGACAAATCCCTGGTTGCCTGTGGTGTTGAACACATAATAGAGCGCATTGTCGGCATCCGCCTGCCCACTTGTGTGTCGAGGCGCATGGTAGGGTGCGTGTTCCGACAGGCTGCGTCCCTTCAAGGTCAAGAACTGTTGTGCCTGCTGGCGAGCCTGTCCACGCGTGACAGGCGATGCAGAAACCGATGTCGACCACACGCTGCCAAACAGTATGCATACGGAGAATAATAATGATCTTGTCATAACTTCTATCGCTGTTTTTATGTTTACCTGACAATGACTTTCCGCCCTTTCATCACGCGGATGTGGCTGTTGCCAGAACTTTCATTCACCACTTTCATGCCCTGCAGATTGTAGCAGTCAGCATCCTCGCTGCGGGTGTTCGACACTTGTATGGACGTGGGAGTTTCCTGCTTCTCAATCTTCAATGACGAGATGCGGTTGCCCCAGGCACCCATACGGGCGGCCTCCTCATCGGTCCAGGTGTTGCTACTGCCCGTCAGGTCAGGATTGGCATAGGCTGTCAGCTGGTAGCCTGGTAGCATCTTAAACGAGGCGATGTCCTTGTCGGTGATGCCATAAGCCGAGAGTTCGCCTGTGCAGAATGTCCCTTCGGGCAACTCTACTGCATATCCGCGGAAACTGTTGTCGCTGTAGAACGTGATCACTGGATTGTCCACCTCTCTGGAAGGGAACACGCGATTCATCGCCGAAGCCCATTGGTTGAGGTTCCACGTCTCATCGTTGTACACCCAAACGAAGCCACCCGTCACGTCGCAGTTGTCGCGCCAGGTTTCCATCTGACCGACAGAGGTATTCATGTCGGTTTGGTAGTTGGTGCGGCCGGCATGCAGGGGCAGTCCCCCCAAGTGCCAATCCGACGGGTTGTTGTTGGCCCCACCATCGTAGCACTGTATCATCACAAGGTCGCACGCGCCTGGCCGGCTTTGGTTCACCTGCGTCACCAGATTCTCCCAGAAAGTCTTATTCATATAGGGTGCCACCGTGGTTTTGTAGCCCAGCTGACGCATCATGACGTGGAACTTCACTGCAGTCGACACGTCGTAGCAATGCTCATCGTCGTTGTTCACGGCATCAATCTCAGGAATGGCATCCTTCAGCGCCTTGAAGTTGCGATAAAGAATGGAGCTCTGCCCAATCCCCTCCTGATTGATGAGGTCGCGGATGCGGTCATACGACTGATTGCCCCATCCTCCGATGCATATTTCTATGCGCTCAATGCCTGTAGGCCAGGTCTTCAGCGCCTTCACATCTTCCACATAGTGAGGCTGCTCGTTGGCGAAGACATACTCCCCGTCGCGGCAGATGGTTTCGCCGTCGGTGGTCAGTGTGCCGTCTTCTTCCACGTTCACGTTGAAAAGGATGACATAGGTGAAGCCGGAATTCTTCAGTTTGGTAACGGTATTGGGGCGCTCCCTACGGATGTGACCACCCACATACACACCACTGCCCCCCTGCGCCGACACGTCGGCCAAGGCCATGAACAGCATCCATATGGAAAGCCATCGTCTCATGATCAGGATTAGGAAATAATGGATGGACAAACTATCTCACATACACCTTGCAGACCGAGCCATCGGCCTGCTTCACGATGTTCATGCCCTGACAGAGAGCCGGCTGACGCACCCCCTGCAGGTTGTAGATGGAAGCCGTAGTCCCTTCCTGGGCCTTCATGGACGAGGGTGCAATGGAGGTTGTCTCATTGCTCTTTACCTTTGTGGGTTCACTTGTCTGGGGAGCATTCTGCGGGCTCACCAGCTCTGCATGGAAGGTCTCATTGAAGAGATCGACCGTGATGCGATACGTGCCCTGTTGGGAAACCTTCCACTTGGTGTCGTCGCCGCCAGTCCGCATCTGCGTACATTCCAAAAGACTCTCATCCTGCACGTAGGGATGCAGCTCGCGCGGTCCCCATGTCATCTGGCCCTCCAGTTTGAAGCGTCCAGGTTCCACTACATTATTATATATACCCAGTTCACCTTCCCATGTGAAGACATACGGGTTCTCGTGGTCGCGAACGAAGGGGAGCATATTGTCACGCTTCCATTCCACACGGTCGGAACCACCACGGAAGGCACTGCCGGCAATGAGCACCTCGTTCCAAGGGAGCATCAGCTCGCCCGTGAGCCGACGGCTGTTAGGGTCGATGAGGAAGCGGTAGGTATCCTCCTGGAACGACACCACCCAACCTGGTTGCGAAGCATCCGACGTCACGGAATAGCTCAAACCGTTGTTAATGAGATAGGAATCCACGAACTGTGGTTTCAGAAACTGTGTCGTGCCCTGCTCATACTCCGCTGTGGTCATGATTTTCAGTTCGCCGGCATTCAGCGAGCCAGCAAAGCGGAACATTCCGTCTGGCCGTTTCACCAACTGTTGCGTACCATTGGGTACGGCACTGCCCGTAGCCCAAAGTTGTTCAAACTGCTGCGCCCACGATGTGGCGGCAAAGGTCAAAGCCATGATGGCTGTCAGAAATATTCTCTTCATATTATTCTGGATATCGAATGATTAATGTTTCACATATTTCCTTGATACGACACTACCATCGGACTGCCGTGTGCGCTGAATGAAGGGAGCCCCCCACTCTGCGTCCATGCGTCGCCCTTGCAGGTCGAACAGCTGCTGTTCTGTAGACTGCGACTGCGTCGTAGCAAAAGGCACCCCAGTGGCCCCTTCTGTGAACGACAGCGCTACAACCACCTGCTCGCTGCAAGGCGTCGAGGCAATGTTCACCGTCACCTGACCAGTCTGTGCATCCCACGTCCAGTCGTTGGTGGGAGTCCCGTTTACGGTTACCCGCAAGGGCTCCACTTCCTTCAGGAACACCACTTTCCAAGCACGTTCCGTGGGCATGCCCTCAAACTGTCCCTCGCGGGGAGCGATGGTCAGCAGGGTGGCATTGACTGTGCGTTGCTGCATAAAGGCGGTAGTGGTGAAGCCACCCGTCTGATAGGCTTGTGAATCGCCGTCGTCCTCATAGAGCACACCTTTGCCGTCGGCACCCGGCACCACTTTCAGAATCAGTTGCCCAGGACGCGTCTTCAGGTTGTCGACCTTCGGATTGCAGGGTATCACGGCTCCTGCACGGAAGAAATAAGGAATTTCGTGCTGATCGTACTCATCGCTCATGATGGAGCCGCCCTCTGTGAGCGTCTGGCGCGTAACGTCGAACCACAGTCCTTCGGGGAGCCAGGTCTTGTGGAAAGCCTTGCCGTTGTCTTCGGCTGGCGTCACCACAGGAGAAACAAGAATATCTTCGCCAAACATATACTCACCCTCCTGACGGTAAGCCTCATTCTCCTCAGGCCAATCGTAGTAAAGCGGCCGACAGATGGAAACGCCCGTGTCGTAGGCCTGACGCGCAGCCGTATAGATATAGGGCATGAGCTGATAACGCAGGTTCACACAGTCGAGCAGCAATGGGAAATTGGGGTATTTCCAGATGCGGCGCTCATTGCCGCTCTGGCTGGCACCATGGGTGCGGAAGATGGGCGAGAACACACCATACTGCAGCCAGCGAAGCATCAGTTCCGGATTCATTTCGCCTATTTGAAGGTGGCCGCCTATGTCGTGGCCCCAATAGCCAAAACACACGTTCGAGGCGGTAGCCGTGAAGTAGGGCTGGAAGGCCAGCGAACCAAAGGTGCCATAGGTGTCGCCCGAGAAGCCTATCGGATAGCGATGGCTACCCATACCCCCCCAGCGGTGGAAAATCATCGGACGGCGGTCGGTACGCTGTTCGCGCATGTCGCCATAGAACACGTGGTTGCACCAGAACGTTTCGCTCAACCCATTGATATAGTTGCTCGTGAGGTTCTGCTGCCAGTCGAGCCACCAGAAGTCCACGCCCTGCTCTTCGCGCTCGCGGATGATGTGGCTGAACATCGAGCGATAGAACGTCGAGTCTTCCAGCATCCAAGGCACTCTTTCGCCAAAAGGAATATTCATGTCGGCGGCTATCTCGTCGTAGTGGTCCTCGTAGGAGGCAACGCCGTCGGCAGGGTGCAGGTTCAGCGCTATCTTCAGCCCTTGTTGGTGCATCCAGCGCATGAGTCCTTCAGGGTTGGGAATGATGCTTTTATTCCAGGTCCAGCCGGTCCAGCCGTCGAGATGCCAGTCCATGTCGTAAATCATCACGTCGATGGGAATGTCGTTCTGCTTGATTTCGTTCACCAGGTCGATGAAGTCCTGTTGCGTGTAGCGCTGATACTTGCTGTACCAGTAGCCTAAGGCATAAAGCGGCGGCATCGGTTGCCTGCCTGCTATCTTGATGTAGTCGGCAAGGGCCTGACGGTAGTCGTGGCCGTAGCCCATGAAATACCAGTCGTAGGCATTGGGGTCTACGGGTGAGGCCACCCAGGGTATGCCGTCTACGTTATTTTCAAAAGCAAAGGTCGTCGAACCGTCGCCCCGCTTTGTCTTGGGCGACTCGTCGATGATGGCCCACCCTGAGCGCGAGAGGATACCTTGTTCCAGGTCGGGACGGTAGTTGTCGCCACTGCCGCCGTCGAGTGTGCGGCGCGTGCCTTTCAGGTTCATCGCGTCGTCTTTGCCTGGATACCAGATGGTCTCGATGCCATTCACGGTCAGTGTGACCTGCAGGGACGAGGGCGACTTCAGGGCAGGGTTGATGGCAGCTCCTATGCGGTAGCGCAGTGTGAGGGCCTCTGTCTCAATGTAGAGGTAGCCACCTTCCTCACGGGTTGTAAACTGTGGTACGGGCAACTCGCGGTTGATGACGGCAAACGTGGCACGGTCCTCAAACTGCTGGCGCGTGCTGTACTGGATGCGGATCATCTGCGGGGTCAGTACCGTGAAACGGGCACGCCCCGAGGTCACGATAGCCTCGGGATGTGCCTGTGGATTGGGGTTGTCGGGCTCTGCCGACAGGTGCAAGAAGCAACCTGCCAGCAAAGCCGTCAACGAGAACAGAAACTTTTTCATTATCATTAATCAATTTAATAGTATTCTTCCTCTTCGTCGTACTCGTCGTCCCAAAAACTGTAGTTCTTGCGAGCACGTGCTTCAGAAGCATCACCTTCTTCTTCGTCGTCTGTGATCGTTGGTTCACCATCTACGAGAATGGAACCTGCTGCGATTGCGGTGCAGGGTGAAGCCTTGACCATCATGATGGAAGGCGCAGCAATATATTCTTTCTTAATCATACTTCTATCCTTTCTTATTTAATGACAGTCTTCTTACCATTGATAATATAGAGGCCACGAGTGGGCTTATTGACGCGAACACCGCTGATGGTGTAGACTTCGTCCAATGTTTCCACGCTACCATCGGCACGGACAATGCCCGTTGCTCCGCCAGCAGCTTCGTCAACAACAAACATCTTGGCGCCGGAGCCTTCGCCCACTACGTCGAAGTAAGCACGGAAGGCCTTCATCGCACTTTCACCATCGCTGGGCTTCAGCTTATTGCCTGCGGCAATGAAAAGGTCGCCCTGGTCAATCTTCGTCGGCTCATAGACACCCGTGAAGGCAAGACCAGCCTCCGAAACAGCTGCAGGAGCGCCAGCCACCAGCGTCACACCTTCCAGCTCCTTGCTTGTGAAGGCCACGGTGGGCAGCAAAAGATAAGGTGTGCCAGCCTCCAGAGCCGTCACGGTGCTGAACTCCAGCGTCTCACCCTCAGAACCAGTCAGCGCTGCAAGCTTCGTGCCTTCACCAAACACCTCAGCCACCTGAGCAGCTGTCAGTGCGAACGGCAGACAGACGGTCTCCCACTCACCATCGGCATAGATTGTGCGCTCCAAGGTCAGGTCCACGCCTTCAGCAGCCACAAAGCGGTTGGGGAAGTTTTCCTTCAGCACAAGGGCTGCATCATAGAGCACAGGGTGAGCAGGGTTAGCGAATTCCATGTGCCATACGGGGTCAGCATCGAAGAGCTTTGCAAAGATGACACCGTTCGAGAAGTCCTCGGCAGGACTACTGGGCAGAGCAGGCCAATTGGTCGCGGGGTCGAAGCAGTTCGTAATCTGAATGCCGTTGCCGCGTCCGAACGACTCAGTATTTGAACCAGAAACGTCACCGTTGTTATAGCAGTTTTCAGTAATGGCATTGTCGCCCATCCAGCCGCTAAGGCCACCATTATCACTGTTTCCTAAAATATCACCCACGTTGTAGCAATTCTTCATGGTGATAATGCAATCGCTATTCATGTCAACACCCAGGATACCAGCGGCATTATTGCCATTAGCCGTCACAGGAGCCTCGTTGCCAAGTTCCTCAAAGAGGAGGTCACGATCGCCGTTGCGGCCTTTAGCCTGGCCCACGAAAGCGCCAACACCAGAATTGCCATAGAACGAACAAGTGCTGTCGATGGTGAAGCGCTTGATCACGGTACCACCACTTGTGACATAGCGGAAGAAACCTACAGCGTCCTCGTTCAAGTCCATCGACAGGTTGCGGATATGGTGTCCCTGACCGTCGAATACGCCACGGAAAGGATGGTCACTTGTGCCAATGCCAGGATAAGCATTATCAGCGTACTCAGTTTTGTCGATGTCGGCGGTCAGCTGAGCCTTGGCCGTTGTCTCGCCGCGGTTCACCAGCACGGCAAACCAGTTGAGCTGCTTGTACTCGCCCACCTGATAGAAACCGTCTGCCAACTCCACATAGTCGGGCTGAAGAGCGTCGCACGTGATGCCATCGTGACTATTGGTGCAGAATCCCCAGTCACTATAGGTGTGATTATCTTGAACAACATCTTTTTCTTCGTTCTCAAAGGCAGAACCGGGCTTGGGCATACCGTCGCAATAGAGTTGACCGTTGGCATAGACAATGGCGGTACCGAAAGGCATCGGATAGGCATCCGTTCCAATGAGCTGATACCAGTCAGTACCTCCACTCACCTTTTTGTTCAGTTCCCATGTCATCTCGCCGCTTGCCAATCTTGAGTCGTCATTGGCCACCTTGAAACAGTTATCGGCAGTGGGGTTGTTGCGGGCGAAGTCTGCACTGTTGCCATTCTGTGTATACGAAGTAGGAGCAACGATACAATTTTCAAACTTGACATTGGCACCTCCTCCGGCCCAACCTACCAGGCCACCGTTGCCCTCGGCAGTACCGGTGTTGATGGAGCCATAGAAGGCACAATTCTTTACCGTCACCGTCGATTCCATGTTGGCGAAAAGTCCACCGCAGGTGGCATCACCATTCGTTCCTGTATAGCTGACTGCTGTCTTCACAACCACGTTCTCAATCAGGGTACCGCTACCGTCAGAACGCCCACCAAGACCACCGACACAGTTGTTGCCGGCTGAAGTGGCACTGCCCTCAACGACGAGATTCCTGATGGTTGCTGCATTGATGTATGCAAAGAGTCCTGTTCGGCCTGTACCATTGTTCACGATGTCGATGGTGATGGTATTGCCCTGTCCATCGAAGACACCACGGAATGGAAGACTCTGGCTGACACCGATGAAGCCCTGTTTGAAGTCTGAGTAATCGATATTTGCTGTGAGCTTGGCCTTTGCCGACTGATTGACCTCTTCTACCATTGCAGCAAACCAATGCAAATCATTGGCGGTTCCGATACTATAATATCCATCTGCGTCGGTGCTGAGATAATCGTGGTCCAGAGCTCCACAGACTGTACACCAACCATTCTCATTGGTATGAGGAGGTATGACGGAAGAGGATTCATTACTATAGGTAAGCTCACCACCAGCACTGGTACCATCGCACTTCAGCTGACCGTTGGCATATACTTGAGAGTGGGCAGAAAACGGTACAGGATTATCATCTACCGTACCCGCCAGGTTCTGATACCAATGGATTTCGCTCTGGTCACCATTCAGCTTGTAGCAGAATTCGCCAGAGGCAATAGTGGCAGGAGCAATCTTTGTTCCCTGAGTGTATGCGTCGTTACCCGAGGCATCCCAGCAATTGGTGGCAGAAACAGCACCTGTGTTGCGGTAAAGGTTACAATTGTTCTCCATGTTATAGATGGCACCACTGTTCCAGCAGTTCGTGAAGGTCGTACCACTCTGTGTCCAACCGGCGAAGGCGGCGCAGTTGCCGTCCTGACCACGTACCTCACCCATGTTGGCGCAGTTTGTGGCCGTGACCTTTGTACCATCAACCGCACAACCAAAAAGACCGGCGGCATTGGCGTCTGTATTGCCGGTCGACTGCACTTTGGCCATATTGATGACGTTGGTCAGTTTCACCTCACCACCATCACGAGCAAAACCGATGATACCACCAATCTTGGCACCTCCCGTGAACGATCCATCTACCACGAGGTCATGGATGTCGGCACCGCCAGTAGCATAGCGGACGAATGCCACACTGTTGTTATTACCCATGATCACGGCATTGCTGATGGTAAAGCCACCACCGTCGAACTCACCCTTGAACTTGAATTTGTCACAAGCCAGGGGGAAGAAGCCGACAGTGGCAAAGTCGAGATTGGCTGTCAGGCGGGCTTTCAGTGCCTGTTCGCCAGAGGTGACCGTACCTGCATACCAATAATAATCATTAACACTGCCGATGAGATAGTAGTCACCGTCCTTCGACGGTTCTGTCAGCTTCTCGGCTTTGATTTTCTGCGTATTGGTATTGATAGTCACCCTGTAGACGCCTTCCTCTGCAACACAGTATTTGTAGTCGCCACTGCTGTTGGTCGACAGGTCCGACCATTCAGATGTCAACACGGTTCCCTGTGCCGGAGCCCAGTAGCCATCCCAACCTCCATCTGAGTCAGGAATCTTGAAACGGCCATCGTCGCCATCACCTATTGTGAGCTTTCCTGCCCACACCCAGACGTTATCACTTACGTTCACCATAGCCACCGGTGAGCGATTAAACGCACCAGCGTTCCATCCACTGGCAGTACAGCCACCCACGAGGTAGTGGTCCTCTGCCATTGCATTGCCTCCCGTCCACAGTCCGAGGACAAGGAGGACTAAGATTCTAAAGCCTCTTTTCATAATAGTTGTTTTTAGAAGTTAATATAATTGTAATTGAAATAGTTTAATTTGAAATCTGATTTGTGCAGAAGATTTTGTTGAGTTAATAATAAATTCTGGGTGCAAAGTTATGCTTTTATTACGTACGTGCGTATATATTAATAAGATGTATAACCTAATTCGCGGTTGTATAATCACATCAGTGCTGATTATCAACAAGTTAGCAAATCGCACAGAGGAATTTTGTATAAAGGGAATATTCGGGTAAAATAGTTCTGTTTTGCCACTTTTTCTATAAAAACAGGAGACATGCCAGTAAGGCACATCTCCTGATTAGCGTGGGATGGAGGAAGGATTATCTGACTACCTTCTTCACTTGGTTGCCTTGACGCATGATGACAACCTTCTGGCCACGAGCATTGCTCACCTGCTGACCATTCAGGTTGAAGTACTCCACAGACTGAACACTATTGTTGGAGAACACGTTGTCGCCGGCAATGCCAGTGGGAGTGATCACGGGGAAGCCACTGTCGTAGAGCACGGGGTGTCCACCTTCCTCAGCACTGAGATGCCAGATGCCGGGTGCTGCTTCGATGAGCAGCGCGAAGATGGTGCCGTTGGTGAAGTCGTCGATGGGCGACGGGGTGATCTGTCCCTCCCAGTTGGAGACGGGATCGAAGCAGTTCTCGGCAGTGGTGTTGTTGCCACGAGCGAACGACTCGCTGTTGTCGCCGATGATCTCACCCATGTTGTACGAATTGGTGACCACAGCACCGTTGCCCAGCCAGCCGGAGATACCACCCGACTCGCGTCCGGAGGTGATCAGTCCGGTGTTATAGCAGTTGGTGATGTCGATGTGCAGGTCGCCAGAGGTGTTGCAACCGAGTATGCCTGCTGCATTCTGGTTCCAAGCCGTCACGTCAGCCTCATTGCCCAGTTCCTCCAGGGTCAGCGTGCCGCTGCCGAAGACATGACCCACGAAGGCACCCACAAAGTGGTTGGCGGTGATGAAGCAGGTGTTGTCCATCGTGAAGCGCTTGATGGTGGCTCCTCCCGTGGCGGAGTTGAAGAAGCCTGCCACGCTCTCTTCCTCCTGAAGGTCGATGATGAGGTTGCTGATGATGTGTTTCTGTCCGTCGAAGGTGCCGGCGAAGGGGTTCTCCTCCGTTCCGATACCCTTGAACTCAACGCCGTCGAAGTCGAGGTCGGCAGTCAGGGTGCCGCTGATGGTGTTGTCCACGCGGTTCACCATGGCGGCAAACCACACTACGTCGTGCGGGGTGGCCAGCGCATATACGCCCTCATCTGCCTCGAGATAGTCTTCTTTCGGCTGGCCGCAACGGGTGCAGAGGCCCTCTGCGAAGTCGTGATCGTCCTGTGTCATCTCGCTGAAGGTGTTCGAGTAGCCGGCATCGTCGTTGGGCGTGCCGTCGCAAGCCAGCGTGCCCGTGATATAGATGGTACCGCCTTCGATGAAGAGTGGCAGCGGAGCCTCGTCGGTGCCAAGAATCTGGAACCAAGTCTCGCCGCCGTTCTCCTGTCCGTTCAGCTTGTAAGCCACCTCACCCGAGGCAAGCTGATCAGCAGTGATGAGTTCACCCTGCTCGTTGACGCCCTCGGCTTTCAGGAAGAATACGTTCGAAAGGTTGTTCTTGTTGCGCGAGATGGCAGCGGTGTTGCCCGAAACGGTAAACTCGGCAGCCACCACGCAGTTTTCTATCGTCACTGCCTCGCCACCGTTGGCATAGCCCAGGATACCGCCGTTGCCATCGGCCAACGGGGTGTTGATGACACCATAGAAGGCGCAGTGGCGCACCGTACCATTGTCGTGCATATAGGCACCGATACCACCAGCCGTGGCATCGCCGCCCCCATCACGGGTGAGGGTGACGTAGCTGACGCAGTTCTCCACCACCGTGGCACCGCGCGAACCGGCGAAGATACCGCCAGAGCAAGAGCTGTCTTCGTTCTTCACCGTACCCGTGGTGATGAGGTTCCGGATGGTTGCCCCATTCAGGTAGCGGAAGAGGGCGGCATTTTTCTGTGCCGTTTCATAGCCCACGTTGATGGTATGGCCCTGTCCGTCGAAGATACCTTTATAGGCGAGGTCGTTGTCGCCATCACCTATCATCACGTTGAGCTCGCTGAAGTCGATGTCGGCCGTAACGGTCACGTTGGCAGCGTGGTCTACCTTATTGATATAGACAGCCACCCAGTTGAGTTCCTTCTCGTCAGCCACGAAGAAAGTGCCATCAACCGGCTCCAAGAAGTCAGGCTGCTGTGTATCGCAGACGCCGCAGAAGCCCCAGTCGTTCCACTGGTGATCGTCGACGGTGTTGCCCTCGGTGTTGCTGAAGGTCAGTTCGCTGCCTTCCTTGGGCGTGATGCCGTCACACTGCAAAGCGCCATTGGCATAGACGATGTCAGTGCCGAAGGGATAAGGCTGTGCATCGCCTTCTTCGCCCAGCTTCTGATACCAAGCTACCTCATCACTCTGCTTGCCGTTGAGGATATAGCAGAGCTGACCAGAAGTCAGCCACTCAGCGGTGTAGCCTTCTGGAGCGCCGGCATTGTCGCCGTTGTCAGCGTTCAGGTCGTAGGAGTTGTTGAAGACAGGCTTATTGCCACGAGCCAGCGATGTGCTGCCGTCGTAGCCACCCGTCATCTCGATGCGACCCGTGTTCCAGCAGTTGTTGAGCGTTACACGCGGCGTCCAAGCCGTGAAAGCACCATTCTCTACACCTCCCGTGATGTTGCCCGTGTTGTAGCAGTTGTTGAAGACGAGCCTCAGGTTGCCGCTCCAGTCACGAGCCACAAAGCCGGCATTGTTGGTCGTAGAGCATTCGAACGACATCTCGTTGCCAACGTTCTCAATGGTGATGGTTTCGTCAAAAGTACTTCCGTTGACGCACCCCACGAGGGCTGCTACGTTGTTACCACCCGTGCCTTCCATCGTACAGCTGCTGTCGATGATAAGGTTCTTGATGACAGCCCCTCCCTGCAGCACGCTGAAGAAGCCTTGTTCTTTCTTGGTGCCATCGAGCACCATGTTCTTGATGCGGTGGCCCTGGCCGTCGAAGGTTCCTGCATAGCGAGCTGCGTCGGAGCCAATGGGGATGAAGGTATAATCACTGAGGTCGAGATCTTGCGTCAGCTTGGCATTTGCCCGGACATCGCCAAGGTCGTTGACCTTCACCATAAACCAGTTGTAGTCCATCTTCGTAGCAATGGGATAGAAGCCATCCTCGTCGGGGGTGAGGAAGTCTTCCTGCATCGCGTTACACACGGAACAGAAGCCCCACTCGCTCCACGAGTGATCGTCGCGCTCGGAAGCATTGGTATTGGCGTAGACCACCTCCACACCTTCCTTGGGAGTACCGTCGCAGTTCAGTTGGCCATTGGCATAGACGATGCCACCCTCTTTCTCGAAGGGCATGGGCATCTCGTCGGTGCCGACAATCTGATACCAAGCAGGGACATCGCTCTGCCGACCGTTCAGCAGATAGCAGAGTTCGCCCGAGGCTGCTTGGGCCTCAGTGGTCTGAATGGCACCCTTGTCGTTCTTGTAGCCATCGAGACTGCCAAAATAGTAGCAATTCTCGACATTGCCATTGTTGCGGCAGATGATGTCGTTGTTGCTCAGTCGCAGCACGTTGAAGCCGTGTGCACTGACAAGGCAGTTGCGGATGATGTTGTTGTTGGCATTGTTGTTGGTCCAACCTACGATGCCGCCACATCCCTCGCGATTGGGAGCATTGATGGCACCAAGGAAGGCACAATTCTCAATGGTGTTGGCACCATTAACATCCTCGAAGCTGCCGCAGATACCGCCATGAGTGGCATCACCGCCATTGGTGTCGTTGATGGTGACGTAGCTGACGCAGTTCTGGATGAGCGCACCGCTCTGCCACAATCCGCCCACAAGGCCTGCAGCAAGCTTCGACGTTGTCGTGATGGAACCCTCCACAATGAGGTTCTTGATGGTAGCACCATTGATTCGACGGAAAGGAGCCACACGCTCCTCGTTGAGATCGTAGTTGACGGTCAGTTTGTGGCCTTGGCCGTCGAAAGTGCCACGATAAGGCTTACCGCCACCATTGATGCCAACCATGAAGTTGCCCTCAACCGTGACATCGGCTGTCAAGATGGCATTGAGTCGCTGGTCTGTACCTTCGTTGTGAAGCGTACAGAACTCAGCCCAGTCTTGCGCCGTTCCAATCTGATACACTCCGTCGACCGGTTCAATTGCCATGGCACTCACGCTGAAGAAACAGCAGAGTGCCCATGTAAAAATCTTTTTCATAAGCTAACTGTTTAGGTAATTATAGATGATTTGTATTTATCGCATTCGCACGACAACCTTTGGACCTTTCTGCCAGGGGGTGAACTGCAGTTTACCCTTCTTCAGATAGCCCACGCGGAGCATGCGCTCGGGTTCGTCCATCGCCCCATCGACTTTGGAAATACTCACCAGCAGATGGTTCTTCTCCACCATGGCCTCAATACGGCTCAGGCGGTAATCGCCCGTGCGGTAGCCGAAGCCGTCGCCAGCGTCCTCGTAGAGGATGCCGACAGCCTGACGGTCGGCGTCGAGACAGACCATCAGCGTGAGCGAGTCGGTGCGCAGTTCGGAAGTGCTCTGCGCGAGGTTGGCGATGGGGATGACGGAGCCTGGACGCTGTAAGAGCTGTGCCTGGATGTCGTTTTTCTGCACTTTCGTGTTCATCGACGAGAGGTCGAGCTTGCACCACTCGCCTTTCGGCATGGCCACCTGACCCGCCCAGTTGGGAACGACCATAAGGTCGCCTCCCAAAAGGAAAGCTTTCTCCTCGCTGCGCAGACTCGTGTCCTTGGCATCGGCCATAAAGACAGGACGCATGACAGGCATTCCCGTCGTGGAAGCCTCGCGGAAGGCGGTGTAGATGTAGGGCATGAGCAAGTAGCGGCGCTCGATGGCCGTGCGGCAGGTGTTGAGCGTCGGCTCGTCGAAAGCCCAGGGTTCTTGGTCGCGCGTTCCCTTGATGTTATGGTTGCGCACGAAGGGGAAGTAGACTCCCTGCGCCGTCCACTGTGCCACGAGCTCGGCGGTGGCATTCTCGCAGAAGCCGCCGATGTCGGGTCCACTAAAAGGCTGTCCCGACAGTCCGAGGGTCAGCGACATGGGGATGCTCAGCTGCATCTGTCCCACCGAAGAGAGGTTGTCGCCCGTCCATGTGGCAGCATAGCGCTGCCCGCCAAGGAAGTTGGAGCGCGAAAGGATGAAGGGACGCTTCTGGGGATTGGCCAGAAGCAATCCTTCGCGGCTGGCACGCACCATGTTCAGGCCATAGACATTGTGATAGCGGAGGTGGGGAGCCTGGAAGGATGCCACACCGTGCAGGTTGTCCTTGGGCATAGACGACTCAGGGCCTCCAAAGACGGAGGGCTCGTTCATGTCGTTCCAAACGCCGTCGATGCCCGTAGCCATATAGTCTTTGTAGAGTGTTGCCCACCATGTGCGCACCTCCTGACGAGTGAAGTCAGGGAAGTGGCACGGACCAGGCCACACGTTGCCCACGAAGGGTTTGCCGTCGGCGGTCTTCACCCAGTAGTCGCCTGCTGAGCCTTGGTCGTCGACGAAGTAGCCGGGCTCCACCTTCACACCAGGGTCAATCATATAGACTGCCTTGAAATTGCGGTCGTGGAGATAGTCGTTCAAGCCCTTCGGGTCAGGAAACTCCCGCGGCGAGAACGTGAAGATCTTGTAGTGGTCCATATAGTCGATGTCCATCCAGATGACATCAGCGGGAATATGGAGCAGTCGCAGCGTGTCGGCCACCTCCTTGACACGGGTGTCGGGTTGGTAGCTGAACTTACACTGCTGGTAGCCCAACGCCCAGAGGGGCGGCATCTCCATGTGGCCTGTGAGGTCGGCAAGGGCTTGCATCAGCTGCCTGGGACTGTCGCGCTCGATGATGACCACTCGGAAGGCTGGGCCTTGGCTCTCGAACACCACATCGCGGTCGGTACGGATGGTCTGTCGCCAGGTGTTGTCGGCGATGATGCCAAAGGCCGTACCATCGGCTCTGACGCCCATCACCCAGGGATGACTCTGATAGAGATGGGTGCCGCCATCCACGCCATAGGCGGGCGTATCGATGTTCCACAGACTGATGGTGCGCCCATTGCGACGCAAGGGACCAGTCACCTCGCCCGTGCCATAGAGGTCGACGTTGTCGCCTACAGAGATTTTGGCTACGGTCAAGCCGTTGCTAACAGAAAACTCGGGGCGCAGCTGCCAACTGGCAGGCAGGGGGTTGATGGCCGTCGGCTCCTTGACGAAGATGGGCGACGGGCTGTGTTTTGAGGCATCGTAAGCCGCAGGATAGAACACGGCCACACGGTCATCGGAGACGAAAGATGCCTGAGCCATCGCATGAAAAGCGATGGCCAGGCACCATAGAGATAGACTGAGTTTCTTCTTCATGATACTTTCTGATGTATGGGGAAAAAGTTCCCCCGAATGGCATCGTTTACTTCACCACCACAGTGCGCGTTGTGCCGTCGGCATTACGAACAATCTGCACACCACGCTGAGCGCCATTGATGCGGCGACCCTGCAGGTCGTAGATGGCTGCAGGCTGACGGGTGACAGGTGCTGATGCTGTGTCGATGGCAGTAGCTGTGCTGCTGTTGACATACTGTCCACCCTGGTAGACCACACGGAGGTGCGACTTGTCGAGCACAGGATGCTCATCGCTACCCAGTGTCTGGTAGTAGACGGTCTGGTTGGCACCCTGGTTGAGCTCATAGCAGAGCTTACCACTGGCCACATCCTCTACGGCCGACTCAAGCACCTGACTGCCGTTCACCTCGAAGCAGTTCTCGATGATTCCGACATTGCCGTTGTAGCGGGCGAACGTACGGTTTCCGTCGATGGCATTCTCGGCCACCTCACCACTGTTGTAGCAGTTCTTCACCTCGAAACGGTCGCCCAGCCATCCTGAAATAGCAGCACACTCGTTAGCTCCCACGATGACACCCGTGTTGTAGCAGTTGATGATGCGAACGAAAGCTTCGCTCAGGTCGTTCACGCCCAAGATACCAGCACCGTTCACACCGTTGGCACCTACATTCACGATAGCCTCACTGCCACAGTTCTCGATGGTCAGTGTGCCGCGGCCGACTGATGTACCTACAACACCTGCAGAGTAGCCTGTAGAGTAGATTTCACAACTGCTATCGATGACCACATTCTTGATGGTGGCGCCGCTGACGACACCAAAGAGGCCCTTGTTGCCTTCATCCACCTCGATGAGCATGTTCTTGATGCGATAGCCGTGGCCGTCGAAAGTGCCAGTGTACGGGCGCTTGACATCCTCGGAGTTCTCTTCGTCAATCACATTGGTGAAGCGGGTGCCGATGCCCATGAAGTCGATGCCTCTGAGGTCGATATCGTTGGCCAGGTCAACAATGACGTTTCCGTCGATGTCGCCCGAGTTGATGGCATCGGCCAGGGCTTTCAGCTGCTGACCATTGCGGATGATGCGGGCACCGCAGACGGAGCAAACATCGTTCACATAGCTGTGCGGCTTCTGAGTAGCCGATGATTTAGAGTTGGAGTAGCTGACATCATCGCTCAGCGTGCCGTCGCAGTTGATGGAACCATTGGCATAAACCTCTCTGTGCGACAAGAAAGGCACAGGATTGCTGTCGCTGCCGATGTCCTGACGCCATGCGCCATCGCCACCGCCGGCATTGAGCAGATAGCAGAGCTCACCCGAAGCAACGGCATCCGTGCTGACCACGGTGCAGTTGTCATCCCAGAAGTCGGTGATGTTGTCGGTATAATAGCAGTTTACGATGTTGCGCACGTTGCGGGCAATCACCGTTGAGTTGCCCGTCATATCGAGCTTCGTGGGAGCCACATAGCAGTTCTCTATCATAGCATCGGTATAGTTATGCGAGTAGCCGATGATGGCTGCCGTACCCTCACAGTCGGGAGCGTCGATGCTGCCGATAAAGGCACAATTCAGATAGGTGGGATTCTCGTGCGATACGGCCACGATACCACCATGCGTGGCATCGCCAGGATATGAGCCTACGATGTCGACATCCACGATGACATTCTCAATCTTCGTGGCACGGCGGGTGACGAAGGCCAGACCGGCTGCGAACTTCTGGTTCGACTCAATGCTTCCCTCAATGGTAAGGTTCTTGATCGTTGCATCGCGAACCACCTTGAACAGGGCCACGCCATTGTATGAGGCACTATAGTCGATGGTGATGGTGTGCTCGTCGCCGTCGAAGATGCCCTCGAAGGCCAGACTGGCACTCTCGTCAGTTGTGTAAGCGTCACCGCCAATCATCACATCTTGCTGGGTGTACGAGGTGAAATCGATGTCACGCACCAGACGGGCATTCACCTTCGTATGACCGTGATTCACAAGGGCGGCAAACCAGTTTAGGTCCGCGGCCGAACTGAGTTCATAGTAACCGTCGTAAGCGGTGAGATACTCCGTGTCCACCTCACCACAGTTACGGCAGACGCCATCCACGAATTGGTGATCGTCGCGGTTCGACTCGTTGGTGTTCGAGAAGGTCAGGTCTCCGCCTTTCGACGTTCCGTCGCAGTAGAGGTCGCCCACGGCATACACCACACCGTGTGACTTGAAGGGTACGGGGTGTATATCGGCACCTAAAGTTTGATACCACACCACATTCTCCGACTGGTTGCCGTTGATCTGATAGCACACGGCGCCACTCATCAGGTCATACTCGTCTTCGCTGATTTGTGTGCCCTGGTTGCCATAGCTGTCGTAGTTGTTCGAGCCCATACCGGCGTCGTTGCGCCATAGCGAGTGAGAGCCGTCCATGCCAATCACCCAACCGGTATTGTAGCAGTTCTGTATCACGCTGCCACTGTTGCCTACCCATCCGCAGAGGGCGGCACTCTCGCGACCACCGCTGATGCCACCGGTGTTGAAGCAGTTCAGCAGACGGATGCCACAAGCACTGCCCATACTCACACCGCAGATACCTGCCGCATTCTCTTCCTCGGCGCCAATGCTGGCCTCGTTGCCACAATTCTCAAAAGTCACAGTGCCGCCGCCTTGCGTACCACCGGCAATACCGCCCACAAGGCGAAGGGCACTGATCGTACACGAATAGTCCACAATGATGTTCTTGATGTAAGCGCCATCGTTCAGAACGCCAAACAGACCTACGTAAGAGTCATTGGGCATCTCGATTTTCATGTTCATGATGTAGTGCTCCTGTCCGTCGAACGTGCCGCTGTAAGGGCTGCTCTCCGTTCCGATGGGCTGGTGCGTCACACCCGTCATGTCAATGTCAGCAGTCAGTGCACCGTCAATGCTGCCATTGCCACTGGCCACCATGTTAGAAAACTCTTCCAAATCGGCAGCCGACGAAATCTGATAAACGCCATCCTGCTGACTCAAGGCCATTGCCTTGTTGCTGCCCACCCAACATCCTATGAGGGCAAGGAGCAAGTAAAGTAAACGCTTTTTCATTATACTATAGTTTTAAGTTAATTGATAAATAATTCTCTAATTTTATAATTGTATAATTCTTTAATTTTATAATTGTATAATTCTCTAATTTTATAATTGTATAATTCTTTAATTTTATAATTGTATAATTCTCTAATTTTATAATTGTATAATTCTCTAATTCTTTAATATTTCAACCCCACCTGCACAGCAGCCTCACAAGCAGTAGCGCCCACATAGACCTTCACCTTGCGCGCACCTTCGTCGTAAGTCCAGGCGCCATTGCCCACAGGCTCGCCATTGATGGTCACCGCCGACGGGCGCTCCGTGGACAGGAACTCTACGGTGTAGGCCCGCTGCACAGGCATCCCGCTGAACGCCCCCTCGCGCGGGCAGATGGTCAGTTCGCCGCCCTGATGCACCATACGCGTCGTCGTATACAGACCCTGTTTGTAGCCTTCGCTGTCACCGTCGTCCTCGTAGAGCGTCGTCTCACCGTCGGCCCCAGGCACAACCTTCACAATCAGGCGGTCCGGACGCTCACTCAGGTTCATCATCGGCGGGTTGTTCACAATCACCGTGCCCGCCCTGTAGAAATAGGGGATCTCGTTCAGCGCATACGCATCAGTGAAGGTCGTTTCGCCATCACGCAGGCAATTTCTGCACACGTCAAACCACTTGCCCTCCGGTAGCCACACAGCCTGCTCCGTCTTGCCGTCAGCACCCACGGGAGCCACCACAGGCGCCACCAGGATGTCGTTGCCAAACATATATTCTCCTTCACTGGTGTACGCCTTGTTCTCCTCAGGCCATTCGTAGTAGAGCGGGCGGCACAGGCTCACACCTGTATCGTAGGCTTCACGGCACGCGGTATAGATATAGGGCATCAGCGCATAACGCAGCCTCACCGTCTCCAACAGCAAGGGGAAATTGTCATATTTCCAGATTCTGCGCTCAATGCCTGGCCAATTGGTGGCATGGGTGCGGAAGATGGGCGTGAACACGCCAAACTGCATCCAGCGCAGGTAGATCTCTCCGTCGTTGTCGCCCTTCTGCTGGTGGCCACCAAGGTCGTGGCCCCAGTAGCCGAACAGCACGTTCGACGACGTCGCCGTGAAATAGGGCTGCCAGGCCAAGGTGTTCCACGTGGTGAACGAGTCTCCCGAGAAGCCGATTGGATAGCGATGGCTGCCCAGACCACCCCAACGGTGGAAAATCAGTGGGCGGCGGTCCTTCCGGTTCAGACGCATGTCGTTGTAGAACACATGGTTGCACCAGAATGTCTCACCCAAACCCTCCACATACTTGCTCGTCAGGTTTTGCTGCCAATCGAGCCACCAGAAGTCCACGCCCTGACGTTCGCGGGCGCGGATGATGCGATTGAACATCGTATGATAGAACCGTCCGTCCGACAAGTTCCAGGGCACCACCTTCGTGTCTGCACCCATGCCCATGTCGTCGCGCACAGCGGCGAAATAGTCCTCATCGTCGTCTACACCATCGGCAGGATGGAGGTTCAGCGATACTTTCAGCCCCTTCTGGTGCATCCAGTCTATCAGCCCCTCGGGGTCGGGAATGGCAGTGCGGTCCCAAGTCCAACCCGTCCAGCCCTGCGTGTGCCAGTCCATGTCGAAGATCATCACGTCCATCGGTATCTGGTTGCGCTTCACGTCGTTCACGATCTCCATGAACTCGTCGCTCGTGTAGCGCTGATACTTGCTGTACCAATAGCCCAGCACGTAGAGCGGAGGCATCGGCTGGCGGCCGCCAACCTTCGCAAAGTCGCCAAGCGCTTTCTTATAATCGTGGCCGTAGCCCATGAAATACCAGTCGATGGCCTGCTTGTCCACAGGTTCCGCTACCCAGGGTATTCCGTCCTGCTCTCCGTCGAAGACAAAAGAGGTGCTACCGTCGCCACGCTTCGTCAGCGGCGACTCGTCCACGATGCTCCAGCCCGCCCGCGAGAGTAAACCTTTCTCCATCTCGCTGCGCTTATTGTCGCCCAGCTGTCCGTCGAGCGTTCGCGTTGTCCCCCGCAGGTTCATCGCATCGTCCTTGCCAGGATACCAGACTACGTCCCTGCCGTTCAGACGCAGCGTGATGCGCAGCACCTCATCGTTGGGCGTCGCGTCTATCCTGCCTCCCAGCTTGTAACGCAGCGTCAGCGCATCGGTCTTGATGAACAAATAGCCGCCCTTGCGCTCCTGCTTGAAGCGGGGAACGGGCAACCGACGGTTCACCACCGCAAAGGTGGCACGATCCTCAAACTGCTCCACGTCACTATACTGAATACGGATCATTTCGGGCGTCAGCACCGTGAAACGGGCCTTGCCCACCCTCACCACAGCCTCCTGACGGGGCACCGGGTTCACTTCGTCGGCCATCGCCATGACACTCATCAGCATGGCCGTTGCGAATAATAAAATTCTCTTCATACGCTTGTCATTTTTGTTGCGACAAAATTACGTCTTATTCTGCACAACAGAAAAAAAGCAAGCAAATGTATAAGCACATTTACTTGCCTTGAAAATAAAAAACGCTGACTCTCAACAACATACGTCGTCAACAATCAGCGCATTGTATAACTGCAATCAACCCTCGTTTGAGAGCATTTTGCTGCCCCTAAATCTCCATGATCATGCGCTCAAACTCTTCGTTGGCCACAAACGAGCGGTTTTTGATCCTCGTCTTATAAGTGTTCACGGTGTGCACACTGTAGTTCAAGAAATTCGCTATGCGTTCGCTATCCGTGATGCCCAGACGTATCAGGGCGAAGATGCGCATCTCGCTCGTCAGCGACTCTTCATCGGCAGGCAGCTTGCGGTCGTCCTCTTCAAACAGCGCGTTGTATCGCTCCACAAACTGCGGGAACAGCTTGAGGAACGTCTGGTCGAACGCCGCATACATATTCTCGCGCTCAGCATTCAGGGCACTTTCCTTCAGCGTACTGCGCAATTCCTCATACTGCCGCGTCGTGATCTTGCGGTCGATGGCACGATACGTCTTTTCCAGTTTGGCGATAAACTCAGCATTCGTATAGAACGACCGTCCGATGTAGGCCGTCTTGATCTTATCAGCCTCCGTAAGTCGGTTGTTCACCTCCGTCAGCTGGCTGTTCACCTCCTGCAACTGCCTCAGCTGCCCAGCTATCAGCTCCCGGGCCTCTGCCAGCTTATGGTTCTTCCGATGAATGGCAAAATAGGCATAAAGGATGACGGCCAGCAGTCCCACGAAGAGCAGCGAGGCCGCCATGAACCAATTGCGCTGGCTGCGCACAGCCTTGTAGCGGTCTTCTTCGATGATGGGCAGAATATCGCCTATCTCGAGCTTGCGCAGACGGGTGTTGTAGAACTGCACGTCGGCGAGCGCCTGGTGCACGTAGCGGTTGGCACGTTCGTAGTCGCCACGTTTGAAAATCAGTCGCGACAGGTGATAGAGAGCTGTTATCTCGCGAGTAGCCGTCTCATTGTCGTAGATGGCCGACTGTGCGAAGCAGTCGATGGCCTTGTCTTCGTCGTCCAGATAGATATACGCCCACGCCATCTCGGCCAGAACCATGGCGCGCCCATGGGCATTGGCATCGGGAGCCGAGAGATAATTCCTGAACGACGCCAGCGCCTCTTTGAACTGATGGTCACGCATCAGCCGCGACCCGACATAGGCATGCCGAATGGCCAGGTTCGCAGGGGTAATGCTGATGAGAGAGTCCATGAAGGCGTTGCTCGGTGTGATATACTTCGTGTAGTACGGATCGTCGTGCACATAGTCGGCCATCGCCCGATACATCTGGCTGTTCATCTCAAGATAGTTGCGCCGCTCAGGCAAATCCATCTTCGAAGGATCCAGAGAGTTCATGATCTCGTGAGCCTCCGACAAGATGTCGGCGGAAATCAGGCAGAACGCCACGGCACACCGGGCATTGCACACCTTCACATCATCGTTCAGGCGCACAGCCACCTCCTCACAGCGACGGGCATAGACCACTGCCGAGTCGTAGCAATAGCTCTTGTACGACTCAAACAGGCTGTACAACCGCTCATAGCGCTCCTCATCGTTGGCAGCCTGTGCGAGGAGATTCTTCTGCCTGTCGATGCTGTTCTTTTTCTGCTGCTCAAACTCTTCGCGGCGGTCGAGGCTCCTGTCCAGCTGTTTCAGCCAGTCGTTGTGCTCACCGTCAGCGCGAGCGGAAAGCCCAACAGACAGCATCGTTATCAGAAATATAGAAAGTAAAATAGCTCTCATGTGTCAGCAATTAAGAAACAAAATGATAGAATTGTGCAACAAAATTAACAAAATTCTTTTGAATGGCCATCATTGCACCCCGTTATTTATCCTTTATTTATATTGTTTAACCTTTTTGCCGAAGCAAAAAAGGTAAAAAAAAGAGCGTGAGCCTAACCATGCTCACGCCCAAAAACATACATGCCTCACGGCATCAGAGCTTATGAATCTTAATTGCTTGTATTCCTGAAGGTCCTTTTACCTTAATTATGTATATACCTGATGATAGTTGCGATGCATCCACGACGGCCGTCTGGCGGGCCTGCTCGCCCTGCAGCATACAGCCGTTGGCGCTGAAGAGCTGCCAAGAGAAGACATCGCAGTCGGGACTTTCGATGCGGTACATGCCGCGTCCCTCGGTGGGGATGACGAGATAGTCGCGGTCGGCCTGCTGCCACGGGCTTTCGATGCCTGTAGGCGGACCAAAGAAGGGTACGGTGGCCTCGGTGGAGGGTTTCATACCCTGTATCTGCGGCCATCCGTCGCTGCCCCAGCGCACGCGGTCGAGGAATACCACACGCCCACGGTCGACGTCGGATGCCATGTAGCCATGATACAGTATCCATGTGGTGCCGGCATCGTCGGTAATGATCTCTGAGCAGTGGCCTGGCCCATATACCTGCGAGCTGGCGTTGAGCAGGGGCGAGAAATTGTCGCCGATGGCCGACCGTCCATTGCGGTCGACGTAAGGTCCGAAAAGTTCGCGCGAGCGAGTCATGACCAGATGATAGGTACTGTTGGCCCCATTGCAGCAGGATCCCGCCGAGCCGATGAGGTAGTAGTAGCCATTGCGTTTATAGATCATGGTGGCTTCAATGAGCCCGCCGGCTATTTTCTGCGGTGTGCACCCTTCCTTGATGGCCAGGCCGTCTTCGGTGAGCTCCACGCCGTAGATGTCGTGGAACGATCCCCAGAAGAGGTAGTTACGGCCGTCGTCCTGGATGAAAAATGGGTCGATGCAGTTCTCGATGCCTACTTCGCTGCTGATGAAGAGTTTCTGCGCGTCGTGGAAACCGCCGTTGGGACGGTCGGAGACGGCCACGCCGATACCGCAATCCCACGTCTTGCCCCACTCCGACTTGGAGTAATAGAGCACATACTGCCCGTTGATGTAATTGATGTCAGGCGCCCAGATGCCGCCGTTGGGCACGAAGTCCATGGGCCGTGTGGCGTCGGTGAAGGCTGTGCCTGCATAGCGCCACTTCACGAGGTCTTTCGACCGGTAGATGGGCACATTGTGCGTGTCCTCAGTGGCATAGAGGTAGAAATAGCCATCCTCGGCGTGAATCACGGTCGGGTCGGGAAGACTATATTTGATGACGGGGTTTTGATACGTGTCCTCTGCTTGCATCCCGAGTGAGGATGCAAGGCAGAGCAACGCGAGAATACTGTTTCTGATGTTCATTGTTTAATTTGCGGGTTCGAAAGTGGTGTGCATGTCGGTGGCCAACAGACAGAGGGTGAAGGTGTAGCGTCCGCTCACGGAGGGTATCCACTTCAGGTCGCCGCCGTCGTCCTGCAGACGATACATGGGCAGGCGATGGTCGGTGAGTGGGTCGGCTCCCATTTCTGGTGCGTAGAAGAACTGGTCGCCCCAGCCGGCGCCAAGTCCCACCTTGATTTCGCCACCGGCGATGAACTCGCCCGTCCAGGCATAATAGTAAGGCTCGCGGGCCGAACCCACCATCTCCATGTGGCCGGCAGTGGTATTGGTGTTCCATCCCACGGAGCAGCCGTTGCCGCAAATCCAGATGACGCCAGGCGTAGGCAGTTGCACAATCTCGAGGAGGCGGCAGTCGTTGAAGTCGTTGTTAGTATCGACGATAACGGTGCGCTGACCAGTGACCGAGCAGGAGAATTCGCTGATGGTGCCCTCGGTGAGGTAGGTCATCTGCTCGCCTACGGCCTGACCATAGGCGGGATAGGGCTCGTCGGAGGTGGTGAAGTGGTAGGTGCAGGGCTTCATGTTGAGCGTTGCCTCGTAGATGCCCGTACCCAGCTGGCGCTGCGTCAGCCGCTCAGTGGTGACTGTGCCTTCGGCATCGGTCATGACCATGTTCAGATAGGCGGGATACTTCTCGTAGCCAGTGGCTGTAAACTCCACGGTCGACACCTCGGGACGCACATAGCGCGTCTCGTTGTTGACAATGCTGAGCACCTGTGCCGTCACGCGCACGGCCTCGCCAGGCATGGCCCAGCGGGCAACCATCGAGTTGAGCTGGTCGTGGGTAAGGGCGAGCCGCTGCTCAGTGCCGGTCTCAATGTAGGCCGATTTCTGGTCTTTCATCGACGAGGGATAGAAGCACACCTTGTAGGTGACCACGTCGGAGGCAGAGAGGGGGCTGGTGGCTTTGTCCCAGGTGAGGGTGAGGGCCACATCGTCGGCAATGCCTTTGTTGAGCACGATCTCTTCGACGGAGCATTTCACGTGCATCTCGTCGGGATAGACGGGCAGTTCAAAATATTCCGGGTCCTTGTTGCAGGAGGCAAAGACTCCTGCCAAGAGACAGATGCTGATGAATGATAATATCTTTTTCATGTTTGATGTTTATGTTTGAATTACGATGTATTGCTTCGCAAGTACGATGACTGATGGATGGTGCCTACTCTTCGCCTATCACCCAGAAGGGAGCCTCGCGGAGGTTGGGGTTCTTCTCATATTCGTCGATGTAGATGGGCATCCAGTAGTATTGGCGCTTCCATACGCGTGTCTGATAGACGGTGCGCTGGAAGAACTCGTTCTGGTTGCGGCCTTGGGCGTTCATGCCCCAGTCGTCGCCACACATCTCGGGCAGGTTCTCGGCATCAATCCAACGGCGGATGTCATACCAGCGGTTGTTCTCGCAGCAGAGCTCCACGCGTCGTTCGGCACGTACCACGCGGCGCACTTCGGCCTGCGTGTTGTCGATGTGGATGTATTCCTCGTCGATGAGGTCGACGGGGTCGAACGTGTACTTACGCACGCCGGCACGTTCGCGAATACGATTCAGGTAGATGAGTGCCTGCTGGCGTGCCTCGCCCGTGTCGTAGGCTTCGTTGACGGCCTCAGCATAATCGAGGTAAGTAAAGGCCAGACGATAGGTGAAGCCCTGACGGTCGGTGATGGCGCCCGTGAGGTAGTTGTCGAGCACGTTCAGGCCTTTGCGCACGAGGTAGCCGTTCTGCGGTGAGTCGTGGGGCGAAGAGGTCTGAATGTTGTCGCGGCCGTTGAGGAAGAAGTTGTACTTGCGGTTACCCACGGCGAGCCAAGAGCCATGGAACGACACGGCATTGTAGAAGCGCGGCTCACGATTGCAATACATATTATAGGTACCGCGCGAGGTGACCTCACCGGCTACGCCCGTGCCATACTCCCATGTGGTCTCGGAGGAGCGGTCGTCGATGGTGGTAGAGAATCCTTCCTCTGTGTAGCCTGAGTTAGGATCGTCGATGGGCAGTCCATTGCGTGTGAAGAAGGCGTCGACCAGTCCCTGATAGACACCAAGGCCGTTACCGCCACCATACTCACGCACGGAGGCCGTACGGAGGAACGTGTCGCGATAGCTATTGCCCTTGGTCACGGGGAAGGTGATCTCGTGGTTGCCTTCGCTCCAACGCTTGATGTGCACGTTATAAGTCGACATGAAGGGATCGGGCTTGCCGTTGGGTCCCATCTCCACGTAGAGTGCATAGCCGGCTTTCTCAGCCTCGTCGATGCAGAGTTTGCAAGCTTCCACAGCCTTCACCCACTTGTTGTGGTCGTAGGTGGTGTTGAATATCTGCTCACCTTGGTCGTTCACATAGTTGGTGTACCAGGTGTTGCCGTTCACCAGAGGGCTGGCGGCGAAGAGCAGCATGCGCGAGCGTACGGTCAGGGCCATGATGCGGTTAATGCGACCATACTTCGAGGGGTCGTCGTAGACGGCGGGCAGCGCCATGGCAGCCTCATACATCTGCTTGTCGCAGTAGTCCACCACATCGTCGAACTTCGACTGGCCCACCATCAGCTCAGAGAGCGTGAAGTCGGTGGGGGCGATGTAGTCGGGCTTAAAGGGGATACCTCCGTAGTTCTCGGCCATCTGCCACCAGGCGTAGGCGCAGAGGAACTTCACTTCGTTTTTCATATTGTCGATTTCCGACTGCGGCAGATCGTGGTCAGGCATGGCCTTCACCATATTGTTGAAGATGTAGCCGTGACGGATGTAACGGGGCATCATGTGCCAGAGGTTACCGCCCCAGGTGGAGTTGATGGTCCACTGTCCCATGATCTTCGGGATGACGCCGCCCCAGTCCCACTGCTGCCAGCGCATGGAGGGCGTGATGTCGTCGGCAAACACTTCATAGCCGTCGGCGGTCAATGCCCACTTGTCGGGGTTGTGGATGATGTTGTACACATAGCCGAGCCATGAGTAGACCTTGTCGCGGTTCTCGAATACCATCTCGGTGGTCAGCTCCGTATCGGGTTCCTTGTCGAGGTAGTCGGAGCAGGAATTGACCGTTGCGGCGAAACCGCAACATACGGTAAAGCCGAGAACAAAACATTTCAGGTTCTTTATCTTGGTTTTCATAACGCTTGTTGTTTTATGTTTCAATGTTTTGAATGTTCAATGCTTTAGAAGTTCAAATCCATACCGAACATGATGGAACGGTTCATCGGATATTTCAGTCCGTCGTTGGTACCCAGCTCGGGATCCCAGAGCTTGAACTTGGAAACGCAGAAGAGGTTGTTGCCGCTGACGTAGACGCGGAGGCTCTTTACATAGAGGCTCTGGAACCAAGACTTCGGGAAGGTGTAGCCAATCTCGACGGTCTTACAGCGGAGGAAACTCATGTCTTTCTTCCACCAGGTGGAGCGGCGATAGTTGTTGACGTTCGGACCGTACGACAGTCGGGGCCAGAAGGCGTAGGCATCTTGGTTGCTGTCGGTCCAGCGGTCGTTGATGTTCTTGGCGTAGGCATTACCCTCGGTAGTCGTTCCGCCGCCAGGCAGGAAGTAGGGCTGCTGTCCGATGACTCGGTACATGTCGCCCGAACCCTGGAAGAAGAAGTTGAAGTCGACGTTCTTGTAGCTGATCACGGCACCGAAGCCATAGACCATGCGCGGGTCTTCCGTTCCGCCAATGTAGCCTTCATCTTCCTCAGTGATGACGCCGTCTTTATTGACATCCACATACTTGATGTCGCCCGGGTGGAGCGTCACGGCGCCTACGCCTTCCTGGGCAGGAATGCCATTCTTCAGCGTACCGTCAGCATTGAAGTCGTCGGCGGTGAACAGGCGCTCGGCGGTCAAGCCCCAAAGCTCGTTCATCGAACGTCCGGTCTGCGAACGGTGGGTTCCCTTCAGCACGTCGGGCTCGTCCTTCTCGTCAACGCGGTTTTTGGCGTAGGTGAAGTTTCCGTAGGCCGAGGTGAAGAGGTCTTTGTTCCACTGCTTATGCAGGTTGAGCGTCACTTCGATACCTTGGTTGGTCACCTTACCGAAGTTGGCCCACGGTGCCTGTACGAAACCGCTCTGTGTGGGAACAATGGTGCGCTGCATGAAGATGTTCTTGCGCTTCTCGCGGAAGATATCGAAATTCAGGTCGACGATGTCCCAGAGACCGAGCTCCACACCAAGGTTGGCCTTCGTCACGGTTTCCCACGTCAGGTTATCGACACCGATATCACCCTCAGTGATACCGCTGTAGCTGCGCTGCCCTGTGGTACCCCAAGAGTAGCCTTCCTGGTCGGTATAGAGTGTGCCGAGATAGGCAAAGCGACGGCCACCGATGTTGTCGTCACCGGCCTGACCAATGCTGGCGCGGAACTTTATCTTGTGGAAAGTGCTCTTCATCTTTTCCATCCAGGGTTCCTCACTCATGAGCCAACCGATGGCAAACGAGGGGAAGAAACCGAAGCGCTTACCTTTGGCGAAGTTCTCCGAGCCGTTGTAGCCGAAGTTGAACTCCGTGACGTAGCGGTTGTCGTAGGTGAGCGACAGACGTCCGGCCACACCCTGCTTTCTGTAGTCCTGGATGCTGCCATCGTCATAGGCCTGCTGGTTGTAGAGGAAGAGGGCATCGAGGTCGAGCTTGCCAAAGCGACGGTTGTACATCACGTCGGCTTCGAAGTAGACGTTCGTGTTACCATATTCTGTACCTTGCTCAGAGCCCATCGACTCGTCGCCTGTCTCAAACTGGCTGTAGATGAGGTTGCCTTCCTCGTCGCGGCCCGTTGCCGGGAACACTGTTCCAGGATTGGCGGTGCGACTGCGGCGGCTGCGATTCCAACGGTCGAAGCTGAACAAAGCCTTGGCCTTCAGGCCCTTTGTAATCTGTCGCAGGTCTTGCTCTACGCTGAACAATGTCTGAATCTTCGATGAAGTGATGAAGTCGTAACCCTGCTGGGTGACGGTCTGCCAAGGGTTGGCACGATTCGAAATCTTTGGAATGGCACCATCGCTATAGCGGGCAGGATGGACGAAGGGCAGTGTGCGGAAAGCCTGTCCGAAAGCATCGTCGGTGTTACAGCGCTGCTTCTTGAAGCGGTTCAGATAACCACCAATGTTGACGCGCAAGAGCGTGGTCTTCGTCACGTCCATGTCGATGTTGGTGCGCAGGTTGAACTGCTGGTTGTTGGTGGCATTGTCGACAATCAGGCTCTTGTCTTGTTCCAAGATGCCGCCCTCCTTGAAGTAGGAGGCCACGATGCTGTAGCGAAGGAAGTCGCTACCACCGCTGATGTCGACATTGCCACGGGTTGTATATGAGTAGTCTTTTGTGATGGCGTCCACCCAGTTTACGTCGGGATAGAGGTCGGGGTCATAGCCCGAACGTGTGCGGTCGATCTGCTGCTGCGTGAAGGGCTGCACCGTACCGTCCTGCAAGGCCAGCTCGTTGAGCAGAGTCATGTAGTCGGGGGCATTGAGGAACTTCGGCAGCTGTGTGGGCTCGTTGATGGCATGCTCCAAATGGAAACGCACCTGCGGCGCACCTATCTTACCACGCTTGGTGGTGATGACAATCACACCGTTAGCACCTCGCACACCGTACATGGCCGAGGCCGAAGCGTCTTTCAGCACAGAGAACGACTCAATTTCCGAAACATCCACGTTGTTCAGGTCGCGGGCCACACCGTCGATGAGAATCAGCGGGTTGTTGCTACCTGAGAAAGTGGAGATACCACGAATCCAGAAGTTGGAGTCGTCGTAGCCAGGCTCACCCGAACGCTGGATACCGATGACACCCGAGAGCTTACCAGCCAGGTTATTAGATAATGTACGCGTAGTACCGAAACTGAGCTCTGTGGGCTGGATGGTCTCGATGGCACCGATGATGGATGCCTTCTTCTGCGAGGCATAACCAGTGACCACCACTTCCTCAAACTCGTTGGTTTCTTCTTCCATCTGGATGTTGAGGAGCTTCGCACCATTCACCTTCACCGTCTTGCGCTTGAAGCCGATGTAGTTGAACTCCAATTCTGTACTACTCTTCATCGGGGCAGAAATCTTGAACATACCGTCGAGATCGGTTACGGCGCGGATTTCGGTTCCCACCACTGTGACAGTAACACCGATGAGCGGTTGCTTCTCGGCATCGGTTACCATACCCGTCACCACACTTTTCGACGCGCCGTCCGCCTGAGCCTTCGACTCGACGGGCAACGTCAAGAGCAACATGGCCAGCAGACAAGTCATCAGACTTCCAGGCAATGTGGCTCGGAGAGATTGAAGTCGTTGTTTTATCATATTCTTGAAATTTATAGTTTGAATTCACGAAAGGAAATGATGCTGCAAAGTTACGCAAAAACGCGCATACACGCACATATAAAAAGAAATGTATCATCCACAATGAGATGATACATTTCTCTTTTCACTGAATATCAATAAGTTATAAATTCCAAAAGTGGCGGAGTGTATAACGAAAATCAGCGCTGTATTTCAGTGCCCAAATGCCTAAAATCGCCCATTGGGTGGATTTTCTGCACTACACTCACGAATTATTTCAGGAAGTCGACAGTGCGCTGCGGGGAATAAAGTTCCCAAAGCGAGGCCACCGTCCAGCCTGGTGCGAAGATGTCGTTGTAGAATCCTTTGCCGTTGCGGCCATAGTCCCACTGCGTATGCTGCACCACTTCGGGATTGTAGCCAGGCACGCCGATGCCGCACAGACGCTGCGGGGTGGGCAACAGCTGGTTGAGCGACGAGCAAATGACATCATGTATCTGTTGGAAACGCTGCTCGCCAGTCTGCTGGGCCAGCCACTCCACGATATGCGGCAGTTCAAAGACAAACACGTCGATGTGGTTGTTCTCCACCGACACATTGCTCCAGCCACGCGACTTCAGTCCCAGGTCGCCCAACATCTGCCCTTGGGCGAAAGGCACATCCCACAGATAGTACCACGACAAGGCGAAATAGGCAGCCTTCTGGCATAGCGCGATGTAGCGGGCTCTCTCTTGCTTCTTGCTGACCATCGCCAGGTAATAGGTGGCCGTGACGGCACTGATGGCGGCTTCCTTGTCCTCGCAATTGGCATCAAGGGTCGACGAGAAATAGTCGCTCTTCGAGATGATGTTCTGCTCCAGATAGTCCACCGACAGGCGCGCAGCCTTCAGGAAACGCTTATCGCCAAAATACTTGTAGGCCATGACCAGCGTCGAGGTGGCGCTGGGTGTACTGCCTCCTGAGGCATCCACATCGCTGTGGTCGTCGCGGTATTTGCGGGGGAAATGTCCGTCGGACTTCTGCAATTCCAGCATGCTGCCCATCAGTGTGCGCATTTTCTGCTCCCACTCAGGGTGCTGCCGGCCGTGGAGCTTCTCGTAGCGCAGGTAGTGGAGCACGGCATAGACGGCCTCCGACTGCTGGCGGATGCTGTGCACGCAGTCCTCGTCGGCGGGAATGCCTTGCGCGATGCGCATATCCTCTTTAAAGTAGCCCTTGGCCGTGAAACCATGCTGGAGCCAACTGTCGAAGATTTCCCGTCCCATGCGCACCAGCTCTCGGTCGCCCGTCTGCTCGCCATATTCCAGCGCATTGAAGGCATTGAGCAACACGCGCCCGCAGAAGCCAAGTTGCACGTGGTCGATGGGCTGGCAGTCGTCGCAGCGGATGCTGATGCCTGAGTGGTATTTCAAGGGATACTTGTCCACGTAGCCCTTGCGGAAATAGTTGGCCAGTTGCGCCTTCATCTCCTGCGGGGTGTAGAGCGGATGGATGGGCTGCGGAGCCAGACGGTCCATACACTGCTGCCAAGTCTGTGCCACAAACTGTCCGTAGTCCTGCGCCTCGCCCTGGTGGACGAGCCACTTCAGGGTCAGCGTCTCGCCCTTTTCCAACTTGGCAAAGGTGGTGATTGCCGGGGCGAGGGTGAGCTTGCGGATATATCGCTTAGGCGTTTCCACGTAGGGATAGCCAAAGGTGAGCGCCACGTGCCCTGTTTCGCCGTCGAAGCCGAGATAGCCCAACGAGGTCTTGCCGCCTAAGATCACTTCACCTTCCTGATGGGTGGTCAGGGCTTCAGCGGGCTCATCGAGCAGGCGCATGATGGTGAGCGACTGGCCTGAAGTGCTGTCAAAGACACCCGTCAGAGGCGACGACAAGCGGTCTTCGCGGAAGTTCCAGCTTTTCGATGTATGGAACGAAGGAGCCTCGCGTGGAGAGCGCAGATTCTGATGATACCAGAAACCTGGCAGGTAAAAGTCGCAATCGCCTGTCAGATAGGTGGTAGGCAGCGATGCGGCAAGGTTGAAATACACGCGCTCTGTAGCGGTCAAAGTAACAGTCAGGCGCACGTCGCCACCGTCGGTCGTCTGTTCCTGACAGATAGTCAGGGGCAGCGATTGGTCGGCACGCAGGGCATTGGCCTCAGCATGGAGTGGATAGCTGATTGCAGGATTGCCTGGTTGTTTCACGCTCAGGCTGTAATTCACGGGAATGGTTTCTGCCGACAAACTGCTGCCGCACAGAAGGAAGACCACGATGGCCCCCATCAATTTCAGGTTTTTCATTATTGTGAGTTTAATGTTGTTTCACTTGGGTGGCCTTCACGCCTTCGAAAGTCATCTTCACGGGACGGATCATTCCTTCGCTGTCGAACTCCAGGCGGTCGATGCAGGTCACGCGGAAGTCGCGCGCTGTCTCCCCTTTCGGCCGACGATGATAGACAATGTAATACTCATCAGGCCCTGCCCCACGGACGACGGAATGATGGCCGGCGCTGGTGGCCACTTGCGGGTCTTGCTGCAAGATTTTCCCAATGCGATGGAACGGACCGAAAGGCGAGTCGCTGATGGCGTAGCTCACACAGTAGTCGGGGCCGCCCCACCCTCCTTCGCTCCACATGAAATAGTATTTGCCATTGCGCTTCAGCATGAACGGTCCCTCCACATAGTTCTCTGGGGTGATCTCTTTGTAGAGCGTGCCGTCAGGGAAGGGTACAATGCTGAGCAGGTCATCGGCCAGCCGCACCACGTTGCAATGGCGCCAACCACCATAATACATATAATATTGTCCATTGTCGCAAAACACGAATTGGTCGATGGGCTGTGCGCCGTTCACGATGTCCTGTATCAGCGGATGTCCCAGCGCGTCCTTGTAGGGACCGCCAGGCTTCTTGCTCACGGCCACGCCGATGCCGCCCACCTCGCCCTGATGGACGTCGTTGGCAGAGAAGAAGAGATAGTACTTCCCGTCTTTCTCCACGACGGCGGGCGCCCACATGGCCATGCGTGCCCAACTGACGTTCTCGCTGGTGAGCACGTTGGGGTGTTTCTTCCACTTGACCAAGTCTTTCGACGAGAAAGCATCGAAGTGCAACTGATTCTCGTATTCAGCCGAGAAGGTGGGGAACACCCAGCAGCGATGGCCAAACACCACTGCCTCTGGGTCGGCATACCACCCTTCGAAGATGGGGTTGCCACTGGTTTTCTTCGGCTTTTGGGCAAGCAAAGGCTGTGCCGATGCTACCAGCAAAAGGCTAACTATCCATAAGATTTTATTCATATCCGTATTATTTATTCGTTCAACTCTTGACCTCCCCTAACCCCTCCTGTAGGAGGGGAACCAGTTTGCTTCAAGCACTCATTCTAAGTCCCACTCCTTTCTCATATACATTCTAAGTCCCCCTCCTACAGGAGGGGATAGGGGAGGTCACCCTCCTTTCTTATGTACTTTCCAGGTCCCCCTCCTACAGGAGGGGTTAGGGGAGGTCTTCCACCTTTCTTATATACTCATTCCAAGTCCCCCTCCTACAGGAGGGGTTAGGGGAGGTCATTCCTCCTTTCTCATATACTTTCTAAGTCCCCCTCCCAAGCTACCCTCTCCCCTTGGAGAGGGGCTGGGGGTGAGGCCGGAGGGGTAAGGGGAGGTCATCCTCCTTTTCTCATATACATTCTAAGTCCCCCTCCTACAGGAGGGGTTAGGGGAGGTCATCCCTCCTTTCTCATATACATTCC